>Ga0307509_10000126_pt1 | contig 112505 bp, 107 predicted proteins | sample 10_EM_MG_FD_202245 | JGI IMG/M metagenome (GOLD analysis project Ga0307509, IMG submission 202245) | Populus trichocarpa ectomycorrhiza microbial communities from riparian zone in the Pacific Northwest, United States - 10_EM | ecosystem: Host-associated > Plants > Roots > Unclassified... | reverse complement strand
CCATGGCCGGGCAACACAAGAAAAACAAACACACCTATCACTCGCCCTATCTATCTACTGTAGCTAGCTATATAAACAGTAAACAGACTATAGACCTAGCTTTCCCTATCGCGGGCCTCACAGTACCCACAACTACCTGGCTGGTATCCATAACTACCTCTTCACCATTCGGACTATGACCATAGTCCATCACGGCCTGCCTCTGGGAGGTTAGTATTGCACTATCTCCTTCCTCATTTTCGAATGTGTGGCCAAAATAGCTGGCATCTTCCTCCTCCGCAGGACTTCCATCATGCCGAGCCTGGCCCCGCCCGTGCTGAGGGTGCGGAATTTTCAAGTAGTCTCCGCTACATTTGCTCTTTGTTTTTCCTTTGTTCGGATAATCGTGCCATGGGTTTTCCTGACTCTTCCTGCTTGTTCTTGGATTTGATTCCTTTTGTCTATCTTCTTAGCTAGTCCAGGGTTTCTTGTTGGGGGCGAGATGTGCGGTTGGTTCCACACCAGAGGGACTTGGGCGGTTGGCTTTTTCCCAGGGGTAGTTGGGGGTTTTTTTATGCCATAGCGAAAGCTGCATGCAAGATTTTGTACCCTCAAACAATAATCATATGATTAAAAAAAAAAAAAAAAAAAAAAAGGTACAAAGACAGCATTTAGCTTTAACGCTATGGCCAACAAAAACTGTACCCTCCACACCGCAGGAAACATCCAAACCCCCAAGTCCCTCTGGTATGAGACCAGCCGCACATCTCGCCTATCGCCCAACCAAATCCTACAAACATACTCGTACATCCGAAGGAAGTAGAAAGGAAAGAAGCAAGCAGGAAAGAGAGGAGAACCCTTAGTGACATCTACGAAAAACATAAAGATGAACAAAGGGAATGTATGAACCCCTGACAAAGAAAAATTACGTCTGATAAGTGACGTGTATCAGCCTGGGCTATGAAATGAAAGTATGGGCCTGCGCAGTGGAACGGTGCCGGGGGACGAAGCGGTGCCCGATAGGAGGATGAAAAGGTGGATTGGGGTCACTCTGGTGAGGTGTCATCTGAGGGTGTGCCACAACGGCATTAGCGACGGCCGGGAGGACGGGGGTAACTGTGGCGGGCTTTTGTATAGCGACCGAGGATCAACCGGAGGGGGGGAGCAGTAAGGTGCCAGATGAGGGGGTGGGAAGAGGGGGGATGAGAGTAGCTGTAACCGAGTAATGGGAAGAAGACCAAGAGGGTGGAGCAAGAAAGTTGGGAGGAGGAAGGACTAATCCAAACCTTTGAGATGACAGACTAGAGTAACCGCGGCCGATGCTTTTCTGAATGCGAAATGAAGATGTAGTGCTGAAGTTACCAACCGAAGTGTTCCCCGACAGGACCACATAACCGAGACCGAAAGGTACTTCGCAAAGGGCTTGGAAAGCTGACCGCCGACCGTGAGCGAAGAGAACGGAATGCCGACCGCGCAAAACCTAAGCGCAGTGCAAAGGAAGTGCTGGGTAAGGGTGAGAACCAAACATCATGAGCGGGAGTCAACGATGAACAGGAACGAGAACCCCGTAGAGGAGGGGGGGAGACCCCAGAGGCAGAGGAGGGGTTATGGCATCGCTCCCCTAGGCAGAGGCCATTAAGGGGGAGGAGAGGGGCTGGTGGTGGATCCCACGATGATTTCCCTGGTGTTGAGATTTCAATCGCCGGAGGTGTAGGGGAGATGGTTCGTGTATCTATAACCTGTCCTTGCTGCATCTTATATAACATCTTGCATATACTCCTATCAAAGCTAACTAACTCATAACACTACACATTCATAGCATCTACGGAGGTACAGCCCTTAAGTATTGTATATTTTGCTAGCAGGGAGGTGCTCAGCTAGCAGGTTGTGAGGTGCAAATTGGGCATAGTAGTGGCTTGGGAGTACAGGAGTAGTGTTGAAAATCTTTTGTAAATACTTTCATCATAGCCAAACCAACAAAAAAAATAAAAAAAAAAAAAAAAAAAGATGCCTCGCGCCGTGATGAAGCCAGATTTGACTCGAGATCAGTGCTGAGATTGTTAGCTTCTCCTGTCAATTTTGTGGAAGTACGCACAAAGTTAAGAGAAAATGGGGTTTTTGTGGCGCTACATACAATATGCATGTACCGCTCCAGCAAGTCCGACCAAGCGATCAGCTTGTTCTCCAGTCATAACCCAAACAGAAATTGAGGATCTCATTGAGTATGTGGGCATGTCATCACGAAATAGACGGCTTTCATTTCTGCAACAAGCTGAAGGTAAAATTCTTGAAAGTCCAATTGTGGGTGAAAACTAATTGTCCTGCAATAGAGCTGAATTTTGGAGTTGGAAAAAAGCTGTTCCAGCAGCATTAATAAAGAAACGTTTTCACCGGCAGCTAGCCATGAGAAAACCTCTGATCACCAAACAAAATTGATTTATAAGGCTTGAACGGGCCTGCGCACATGTGCACTGAACACAGGAGCAGTTTCACTCCATCCTGTGGACAGATGAAACATGGATTACTGGGGGAAGACTTACGCGGACCTGGGTAACCAGAAGGGCTAGTGAAGAGTGGGATCCTACCTGCATAGTGGAAAGGCATCAGCGAAAGCGAGGATGAATGTTTTGGGGCTGTTTTAATGTGGATGTCCAAGGTCCTGGGATCTTTTCGGAGAAGGATTGGAGCTCAATAAATTCAGAGAGCTATTGTGCACATACAGTACCTAGTATTCATAGGTATCTTGAATTGTGTCATAGGAATGGTGTTTCTTTGAAGCTGATGCAGGATGGGGCACCTGGGCATGCAGCAGGAGATACAAGGACTGAGCTAAGAGAAAGGGGCATTGAGGTCATTCACTGGCCTGCTTTCTCACCAGACTTGAATCCAATTGAGCCGGTATGGTATATTATGAAAAATTATCTCCAAGATAATTTTCCAGAAAATATGTCTTATGATAGATTAAGGGAGGCAGTGAAGGAAGCTTGGACAAATGTTTGGCCACATGAATTTAGAGAGTTGGTGGAGAGCAAGCCTGCATGATATCAAGCGGTTATTGATCCAAAGAGGCTTTTCACAAAATATTAGATATGGGCCTGTTGATCTAGAATACATTTCCCCGTTGTTTCTCTTCAAACGATCACTTCTGACTTCACGGCCGTATGCCACTAAAAAAGCCCCGAGCCGCTATGCTCAATTTTCTCCTTGCCCCCTGCTCGCTGAGCACCCCTGCTAGCGAAATATACAATACTTAGGCGCTGTACCTCCGTAGTCTGGGCCAATGGGGCAGCTGCCTTCAAATTTTGACAGCCATAATACGAGTTGCACTATTCAGCAGTAGTAAAAAAAATACCAAGTATGCAAAGAGTGATACTGTAATCCCTGGTAAAGCCTAATGGAAAGTATGAACAAAAGGAACAGTCGTGGAATTGCAAAAGACTCTAAGTGGAGAGGTGGATAATGGGGGACCGGTCGTCTGGATGGCTAATATCTCCCTAGCTAAGGACAGGCCGGGGGATATATTTCTCCGTCTAACTAGCGACAACCTGGCACTCCCAAAACGCAACAAACTCTCTAAAGAAACAAGGATGACACGCAATCTAGAACTATCCTGATCTCTCTTCATCCACCATGCTCCTAAAACCGGTGCCCTGCTAACTCCCATATGCCTAGTGACATAGGGTGTAGAAGAACAATGAAACCGAATACCCAATACCTCATGCTCTATGACATCAACAAAACCATGAAAGGAATATCCTATTCCAAGCGGCATAGAATGTGAGACAGCCGACAACAAAGCGCCTAACCACCGGAAACCACAATGCGATATGCCCTATAACCCTACCTCGCCTGAGTATATCCGCTATCATAACATGAATATCCGTCTTACCGCCTAACCAGATGCCCTATAGGTAATCCAACAATCCCATCGTGGAATATTAGGTTAAGCCATTGATATGCACTATCACCAGGTTTGGTGGCCACGAGAGGATTGGTTTTCCGGCATAGTGGAATTGTAGGTCAGCCATGAGAGTTAATCATTACGGGTTGTGTCAAGTTATTCCTTTTGTTATGAGATGGGAATAGAGAAAGTGAAACGCTTGGTGGTAGATAAGGAAGAACAAAGAACCTGAGGAGGAAACGAGTATATTATCGATCGGATGTGTGTCTATCTTACTTGTTCTATCTACGCCAGAATTGAGGGTTTATATAGATAATACATGAGTGTTTCCAATCTTCTCCATTCCCGGAGATCCTTCCAGACTTTCACACAGCGGGGAGTTTCGGCATCCTGACCGCTTAGTACTCCGGTCCAACCTTCGCTTTACCCTCCTATGGTTTCCGGCCACAGATGCGAATTCATACCTATTCGTTCCTCCTCTTGATTGATAACAACTGACAAAGGAAACCAGCGATAACAGACTAATAAGATAGGAAAGGTACAAAGGAAAGTTGTCCTTGTACGGAGTGATCGCTGGTGACTTTCAACAATTCCGTTCCCTACGTGTTGCTATCGTCACTTCAAGCCAACACAAACACACTCATTAGTCTTCCTATAATTTTCTTTCTTCTAGGCCTTCCTCAGAACACTGGCCCCACGACAGCTTGATAGCGCAGCTCCTACGAAAGCAAATTTTCCCTCCGCATGGCTTGACCTCCATCAAGGGGTAAGCTTGGATTTCAGCGATTTGGTGCCTCCCAACTGATGTTATATCATAGCAAAACTACTATTGCACTAGCCTATAAAGGGGACGGCTGGTGACCGTTCTGTCACCATGAGGGGAATTGCGGGGAGTAGGATACCAGCGGCTCACGAGCCTACGGCAGCCTTTCTCAAGCTTATTTTCAACATGATCTACTCTTGCTAAACTCCTTGCAATAAGCTGTACCGTATATATACAAATATCTACGAATACTAACATAAAAGATAACCAAATTACAGGAACGAAGAACAAGGGGATGATGACAAAAACGAGTCTAACCAGAACTCCAAGGGAAGAAACACTGGAAGAAATAAATAAAGACGTAGATAAATGGGAAATAGCTAGAAGAAAACTAAGAAAAGCCGTTATTAAAGCATATTTACAGATAAATCCACGGAGGTCTCGCCTCCACCAATTACTCACGTGGCAATTATTTATCGAAGGGGAATGTGTTTGGTAGGAGAGAGGGAAGGATGCAAGCTAGGAAGGCAATAAGACAAATGAAAGAGGCAATGACCCAATACCGGCCGACCGCAATTGGAAGAGTTGACCGGGTGCTGTCAGAGCGGGTGTTAGATTTTAGTGGAGAATAGGGGGAAATTGGGGGCAACACGGAGGAGGGTTTAGGGAGCCGGGGCTGTGGGGCTTTGAGGTGGCCATCCTCTTGGAACATGGAGAGAGAGCCCTTGAGATCCGATACCGTTTCCCGCTCATGGAAGTCTAGCGGTTGGGGCGGAGGTTGGCAATGAGAGCCAGTGGTGTTGGTGTTGTGATCTGAACTATCTGAAGAACTCGGCTGAATTTCCACTGGAAACTCATCTTCTTGATGAGGGGATGAAGGGAGGGATGCCTGGCCGGACTCGGTGTCGGCATGGCCAAGATTGACACAGTCAAGCTCTGAGAGCATCGTAACTATCGTCTCATGCCCACCCTCTAGAGCCCACGAGAGAGGGGTTCGGCCATATTCGGTGTCTGCGCGGTCGGGATTGACGTCCTTGCTTGCCAACAGCAGCTTTACTGCTTTCTCGTGCCCGTTCCCAGCCGCCCATGAAAGTGGCGTTCTGCCAAATGCGAGGTCTGCCTGATCAGAATTGACGTTCCCCCTCTTCAAAAACATCTCGACAACTTCTTCATGCCCGTTCCTAGCCGCCCACACGAGAGGTGTTTGACCGTAAAGGGTATCTGCCAAGTTGGGGTCGACGTCCGCCCTTCCCAAAAGGATCTTTACTGCACCCTGGTTCCCATGCTCAGCCGCCAAGGAGAGTGGGGTCCGGCCATCTTGAGTGTCTGCATGGTTGGGATTGACGCCGATTTGGTCCAAAAGTATCTTTACCGCCTCCTGATGCCCGTTCCTAGCCGCCAATGTGAGTGGCGTCAGGTCTGATATGTCTACATGGTCGGGATTGACATCTTCGCGTTCCAAAAGCACTTTTAGGATCCCCACATGCCCGCTCCCGGCCGCCCAGAAGAGAGGCGTTCGGCCATACCACATATCTGCCTGGTCAGGATTGACGTCCTCTCGTTTCAAAAGCATCGTTACTACCCCCATATGCCCATTTTCTGATGCCCGTGAGAGCGGCATTTGACCATGAAGGGTGTCTGCGAGGTTGGGATTGACGCCTCCCAATTGCAAAAGCATCTTTGCGACCCCCTCATGACCGTTACCAGCTGCCCACGAGAGTGGCGTTCGGCCATATCTGGCGTCTGCCTGGTCTGAATTGATCTCCCCTCGTTCCAAGAGCATCCTTACTACACCCTCCCACCCATTTTCCGACGCCCGGGAGAGCGGTGTCTGACCACAAAAGGTGTCTGCTAGGTCGGGATTGACGCCGCCCCATTCCAAAAGTAGTTTTACGGCCCCCTCATGACCGTTCCCAGCTGCCCATGAGAGCGGCGTTCGGCCATATTTTGTGTCTGCCTCGTCGGGATTGACTTCCTCTCGTCCCAAAAGCATCCTTACTACAGCCTCGTGCCCGTTTTCCGATGCCCGGGAGAGCGACGTCTGGCCACAAAGAGTGTCCAATATGTTGGGGTTAACGCATCCCCATTCCAAGAGCATCTTTACAACCCCCTCATGACCATTCCCAGCTGCCCATGAGAGCGGTGTTCGGGCATAGTTGATGTCTGCATGGTCGGGATTGACGTCTCCTCGTTCCAAAAGTATCTTTACAACCCCCTCATGTCCGTTTTCCGATGCCCGTAAGAGCGGTGTTTGACCACAAAAGATGTCTGCCGGGTCGGGATTAACGCCGCCCCATTCCAAAAGCATCTCTACGACCCCCTCATGACCATTCCCAGCGGCCCACGAGAGCGCCGTTCGGCCATATTTGGTATCTTCATGGTCGGGATTGACGTCCCCTCGCTCCAAAATTATCTTTACAACCCCCTCATGCCCGTTCTCAGCAACCCACGAGAGTGGCGTCCGGCCATACAAGGTGTCTATATGGTCGGGGTTGACGTCCTCTCGTTGCAAAAGCATCCGTACTACTACCTCATGCCCATTCTCAGCGGCAAATAATAGTGGGGTCTGGCCATATAAGGTGTCTGCATGGTCAGGGTTGACGTCCTCGCGTTGCAAAAGCATCTGCACGACTGCCTCATGCCCGTTCTCAGCGGCAAACGATAGCGGTGTCCGGCCACACTTTATATCTGTATGGTCGGGTTTGATGTCTTCCCGTTCCAAAAGAATCTTTACCACCCCCTGACGCCCCATAATAGCGGCCCATGCAAGTGGGTTCCAGCCATCCTTGCTCCCTGCTTGATTGGGATCGACGTCTTCCCGTGCCAAAAGCAACTTTACTACTCCCTCACGCCCCATCATAGCCGCCGCCGTGAGTGGAGTCCAGTCATCTTCACTCACTGCTTGGTTGGGATTGACGTCCTCATGTTCCAAAAGACTCTTGACTACTCCTTCACGCCCCATCATAGCAGCCCACAACAGTGGCATCCCACTATCTTCACTTTCTGCATCGTCGGGAATGATGTCATCGCATCCCAAAAGCATCTTTACTACTGCCTCCTGCCCTCTTAAAGCTTCGCTAGTGACACTCGTACTATCCACGCACCCAGCTGTAGTAATGTCACCTTCCTTCGCTTCCAATACAGCAGCAATTGCATCTAGCCTCCCGTGAACTACTACCCTGCAGAGTCCTGTAAATCCTGTAAGTCCTCCCCTCGCATAAAAATGGGTGTAGTGGCCTCTACCTTGATTTTCGTTCAACTCCAATAGTTGATTAGATATATGCTCATTAAAGATTTCGAGGAACCTCAATGCAAGTAATTTGACCTTTTCCGTCATTCCCCTTTTTGTGTGCACCCCCCAGTAAAAAGAAGCATATTCTAGAAGAGGCATTGTTGAGGGCGCCGAGCCCAGAGTTGGCGAAAGACTCCTGACAGATCCAAAATTGAGATATGTCAAACACACCTCGGCAATCGCCGAGTGGGAGCTATGGAATAGGATAGGATCACTGGAGAGATGTTCCTTCAGAGTGAAGTGTACTAGTCGGACTATGGACGAAGACACGTCGAACTTGACAAGACCTAGACAAGACGATAGGATTGTCCGTAACGCAGGAATGTTTTCCGGATTCAGATTTGCAGATCCAACCTCCACTCCGAGGGCCTGGCAGAGCTCATCGGCCCGTAATGGCCTTTCCGAATACAGCACCCACATCAGTGCCTTCAGCCCGAGCGCTGGCCGATTTCCCTTCTGCGCCTTCAGCCGCGTTAGGGTTGTAGTGTAGGCATCGGTCAGCCCATTACCTCGCGCCATCTCTTCCAGTTTCTTTCTTCTCTGACCAATTGTCACCTCACCCAGAATAGCCTCGATGTTTAGCTCCACAAGGAGGAATCTACAACAGCCGTTGGTAAGTATCCATTATTGATAGAGGGGGAGCGCCAACACACATATTAGACATCTTGTCTAGAACAATTCTCACAATCTCCGCCCGTAAACTATTGTTCATCGCCTCTGGCGCCTCATCCCTGCCTAACTTCGTCACTACATAGTTCCTGATGTCGTCCTGGTTCGGGCTGATAGGTGTCGCAACAGCCTTCGTGAAATATCTTTTAATATCTTCCCACACATAGGGCCTCCCTGTGAGGAATATTTTCGCCCCAGGAGACTCCTGAACGATATCGCTTAGCAGCTCAAGAAGGTCAAGAAGATTCTTCGGCAGGCATTCGTCTAGTGCATCGATACAGATGAAAACTTGAGACAACGAAGCAATCGCGATCTTCAACATTCGCACCAGATCCGGAAGCAACGGCCTTCTCCCTTCCTCAAATGCCTCCCGTATAGCTTTCGGGATCTCCTTGCCTACCAGCCGCTTCAAAATCGCTCCCATCATGTTGACGACTGTCTGCTCTTGTTGAGTACTGTAGTCGCAGTACAACCATGCAATCGCTAGATCTTCCTGTCTTGCATGATCGCATAGCCTATCAATTACCAGGGAACTAGTATTTTTAGCGGTTAATGATATTCCCTTCTTTAAAAGAATCCTCCAACTTACCACAGATGTGTCTTGCCCACTCCTGGATCTCCGAAGCAAAACCAGACAGCCTTATCGGCTCCACCTTCGCCACCCCTCCACTCCCGAAACTCGCTTGTTTCCAGCAGCCAATTACCAACACCTTCCAACCGGTTGGTGCGCACGGTATGATGTCTGTTATCGGGCTCTAGTGGAGAGAGCCAGCGCATGACTTTCGCATCCTCGTCGGAGTTATGGACGATGGTGTTGAAACTATCTTTTATGTTGCCGCAGTCGGTATTACCGTGGCCGAATGTGACTGTGTGTGTGCTCGGGTTCTGGGCCATGGTGCTCGGTCTAAATTATTGGTTGCGTAGAGAAACGGTCGAGAAATATGTAGCCTTTATGAGGGAGCTTTCAAGACCTTGCTGTTGGCGAGGCTGAAGAAAAGCGGGGCGATCTACGGTGAAGTGGTTTCTTTTGAGGCAACAACCGCCCATGGCCTGCATGCCAAGGAAACACCCAGCCTTGTGGGTTCTGATGTATTTCCACCCCCTGACTCCAGAATCATAAATTACTCTCAAGTATGATTCCGTGTTGTGCACTGCATAAGATATAGCCGTCTTTGGAACCCCAACTGGGCGGAAGTGTGTGCGATATGAACCCCCCCCCATAGTTCACCGTCGAGTGCGAATAAGAATAAAACAATTAACACCCCAACCCAAAGAATAGACCAGATATTTCAAGTGAAATTCTCTTAAATACGAACATACATACAAATAAAGAAAATCGGGTATTCTTTGGCGTATTTGTAGCTAGGCTTGCTTGTTTTGTTCAAAATGTGAACACCAAAAGCACAATCTATTCTATGTGGATAATACTGCGCAAGTACGAGGGGAGTTGTGTGGCACGCTAAGCGAGGAGGATGTATAAGAGCAGATTGGTAGGAGTTCTGGTTCTTATTCTTCTAAGCGAGGTGGGCGGTAGCAACCATATTTATACAAAAGTGCGTGCCCATATAAGCGATAGAAATATAGGGAAAACAATGTAAGAAACATAAGTGCGAACATGTTTGACCTTGAAAACCTTCCAAGTAAATCCCAAATAATTTGCGTGAATCCATGAGGGTGTGAGGAGATTATTAGGAATATCATGACCAAGAGTGGTGCATAAGAGATGCATAAACAACCGTAATATCCTGAACACCTGATACGAAAGCACATGTTAAATCCCCAATATAACCCTATAATAAACACTAAAACACTATAATATAGGTCTTAGCTGTAGTAATGTGGTGGACAAGCATAGCCAAAATACAAACTAAGTAAAGAAATACACGGTAGTGTCATGAAATATACTAGGAAATATACAGAAAATTTCAACACTTCCCCACATTATCTACAGCCCAATAAACCAACCAGTCATTCATGTGCTGGTTTCACTAAGATTTTGGTGCAGATGTCAGCGAGATTGTTAACTGATTCAACCTTAAGGAGAATGAACAAGTTGATTTCTAGAGCTTCGCGTGTGATAAAGAGGTCCACAGCGATGTGCTTTGTTCGAACATTGATCTGAGGATTGACGGCTAAGAAATTTGCACCGGTATTATTGGCGTGCATAGCGATAGGAACATGAAGGCGAAGGTCTGCGAGGCCTTTAAGAAGCCATCGGATATGGCCAGTACCGTAGGACATAGGAACAAATTCTGCTTCAGTACTTGCGCATTCCAAAAGTATCCGGATGGGCGGGCGAAAGTCTTGGCGGTTCCAAGTTTTCACGCTAGGCTAAAAAGGTAAATGCAGTGAGTGATCGTTGGTGATGCCATCCGGTAACCCATCCCATGGCCTGTCGGTCCCGCTATTGCAGCTAGGTGGTACAGCGGGTCATCCGTGAGAATACAATAGGGTTTATGAATAGAATAGACTTGAGTAAATGAAATTAAGAACTTGTAAATCGTGTAGGGGTATCTAGATAGTTGAATGAAGATTCGAGCAAGCTGAAGAAAAAGAAGAAAAGAGATCTAGAATATATTTATGCTTCAAACTTATTTCCACCATCCTGGAGCATACACCTTCCCATAATCATGGGCAGCTTTGATACCTCATTATTGATCTCTTCAATAGTGATCTTTGCCCATTCTTCCACCAAAACCTCTTTCATTTGAAGTGGAGTTGTAATTTTCTCCTCTCCTCTGCGGCGTAGAATACGGGACTTCATCAAACGCCATATGTGTTCAATGGGGTTTAGGTCTGGCGAGTTAGCCGGCCAATCGATTTTGGGTATTCCAACCTCCTCACGGGCGGTATTTGTGAAGTCTGAGCAATGTGAAGGGGCGTTGTCTTCCATAAGACGAAAATTTGGAAGACGTGCCATTCGCTCTGTGCAGGTTGGCCACAGGATCGGCTTGCACAAATGATTCACATATCTCCATGAATCAACCTCTCTCCCCTCCCCAACCTTTAGTGGCCGAAAGGTATACTTCTTTCCCCGGAAAGATTGCACCGTTTTCACTATCCTTCCCTCAGCTCGCCCTACTGCTCGCTGCTCTGCTGCAACCCGCAACTCCTGTTCCCTCAAATTTCTCCATTCCTCCGACAATTTCCAGGTAGCATTAAGTCTCTCTGTTTCTCCAGCCATCTCCCTATTCATTTCCTCAATCTCTTTTTTCGCCTCTCTTTTCTCTTCTTTTGTTGTGGCTGGCCATAAAAAAAAAGGCCCTTTCCATCCCCAAGATATAGCTCCCCAGCACATCACAGATGTGCCATTTTTTTTCTTAGTGCCCACACAATCGTCGTGCCACTTTTCCCCCTTTTCCCTCCAGACCAATGATTTGCCAAACACTGCTCCCACCTCAATTGACTTTTCATCCGTGAACATGTAATCTGCCCACTCCACCTCCGGCCTCCACACCGCTCGTTCTCGACAATAGTTCTATATAATATGTTAGCCTTGCTAAACAATATAAAAAACAAAACAATAACCAACAACTTATACTGTAAAAACTCTTGAAATCCGCTATCCCAGGCAGCTTCCTAGTCTCCGGATTTGGAGTCAAGTCATCCAGAGGCCGATTAGCATTTTCCCAACACAGTAAAAGATTGGCCTACTAGACATCTTAGATCTCACTAACCAGTATTCGGAATTCTATTTGCCTACAAAGGTAAACCTAGCCATGGTGAATACACATATCATGACAAATAATCTGATAGCGGATTCCAAGAGTTTATACAATATTAGAGGTATTTAGCATTGAGGTTCAAAAGGTGTTCTTTTGAGTGCTCTTTTTCTTGGCCGACTTCTTAAAGAATAAAAAAAAAAGTTTAAACTTACCAATCGGTTTTGTCTATGTTCCGGCCCAAGGATAGGCTTAAACTCTTCATGGTATGCATGAATACCGCGGGCGGCCAGAGCACGGAAAACTGTTCCATCACCAACGTGCGAAAGTTCAGCCTCACGCCGAATATCCACAAGCTTCATCCGACGACTGGCAAAGTTCTTCTTTACCGTCTCCACCAAGCGGTCCTTATCCTCCTCTGATAACACCTCTGGCCTCCCAGACCGTGGATTCGGATCCAGACACTTCGCCTCCACTAATTCCAGAAGCCCAATTGGCTCCTCAACAGTCTGCCCAGCTTCATGTCGTGCCTTCTGAGCGTTTTCCACCGCATGCCGCCAAATATCGTTCGCAGTTGAGGAGGGGATACCGGTAAGTACTTTGATTTTTGCATAGCTTATCGGGTTTGGTAGGCTCCGCAGGGTTATTATCACTGCCCTTCTGCGTGGTGTAACCTCTTTTCCTATTATCATGGTTAAATTGTTAACTCGACCTTGCAGTTCGCGTTTACTTACCTCTTTTTACTATAGCACGTGCCATATTCTCACGCGAATGCCAATCAGCCAGTATGTGGAAAAATCAAAACAACTGTCTGGATAAATGGTTAAATACATCACTTGGCGCTTTGGCCGCTCTTGGCGCCAAGCCTGATTTTCCCCCATCCAGATACTTTTGGAATGCGCAAGTAGTTGATTTGGCGACGGAGGCTTGTTTCTTCGAGAGCCAGGAGATACAACAGTTATTGAATAGAACAATGTACCCGGAGGTAGATCTTTTGGTGTCGTGACAGCCACCAAAGTCAGCATCGGCATAGACGTTGAGAGCGTTTGTTGCTGTGTACGGGTAAAATAGGCCTAGGTTTCGCGTTCCGTCAACATATCTAAAGACATGTTTAGCAGCCTTTATATGTTCTTCAGTAGGGCAAGATGAAAATTGTGTGAGAAATGAAATTGTATACATGAGATGGGGTTTTGTACCGGTGACGAGGTACATTAGGGAGCCTATCATCGATTGGTATAGTGTAACTTGATCTTTTGGTTGTTCCGTAGTCCCTTTCGTAAGTGTAATGCCTTTTGGTAATGGAATAGATACCGTATTCCAGTTTTCCATTCCAAATTGAGAGAGGATAGTACGGATGTAAAGTGCCTGTGTAAAAGCGATACTGTTTGATGTATACGTGATAGGTAGGCCGAGTAAAAATGAGGCTTCCCCAAGGTCCGAGATCTCAAATGCCGTTTTCAGGTCTTTGCTGAGAATGGTTAGGTGGGGGGTACTGGCCGAATATATTGCACTATCGTCCACGTAAAGTGAAATGTAGCATTCAAACATATTGTGGATAAACATGCAAGGGTCTTGATGTGATGCGGTGAAATCTTTGGAGGTCAAGAATTTAGCGAAGAGAGCATACAATTCGTTCGCAGATTGCTTAAGTCCATATATGCCTTGGTTAAGTTTCCATACTTTGTCTCCGTCACTGAACCCTGGTGGCGGTGGCATGTAACCTTCTTCTTTTCATTTACCGTAAAGGAAAGCGGATTTAACGTCAAGTTGACGCGGTCCCCATTTGTTTCTGGCGCATATCACAAGCAGTTGTCTGAGTGATTCATAACGAATGACAGCGGAAAAGGTGTCTTCGAAGTCGAAGCCAGGGGCTTGAGAAAATCCTTGTGCAACGGCTCTTGCTCGAAATCTTTCCAAAGTACCATCAGCACTCTTTTTGGTTTTGAATACCCACTTACTACCGACAATGTTCCGTCCTATTGGTTTATTGACAACGTCAAAGGTTTTATTCTTCTTTAAAGCATGGATCTCATCGTTCATAGCCGAGGTCCATTGTTCCTTAAGTGAGCTATTTACAGCTTGGCGATAGGTGGTCGGATCCTCATGAGAAATAACGCTAGATGGAAGTTGAACGCGATGACCGAGTTGCTTTTTATAGCTTGTCTGCGGTTTTGTTGAGATCCTTGTGGAACGCCTTGAAGGTCTAGGCATTTCCACTGCAGGTAAGACAGGCGCATGTTGCTCTTGTTGCTGTTGGACCTGCGCCGGAGGTGAGGGTAGAGTAGCTGGTTGTTCAGGTATTTCTGGAAGGAAATCCTCGGATGAGGAGAATTCCTTAGAGGGCTCTATGAAAGAGAATTCCTTGGATATTGGTTGTATAATTTGTCCGCTCCGGTCCTGATCATTAGGCTTTTCAACGGTAGTTGTAGCTATTGGAGGGGATAGAGTGTAGAGTGTAGCATAAGATTCCTCGGCAAGGAGGGGTTCCATGGTTGTTCCAAGCGGTATTATCGTCTTGGTTGTCCAATGGATTTGTCAAGTTTCTATTACCTTATGCTGCAAAGGGATGTAGATCCTATATATCTTATCGGAAGAGGTATAACCAATGAGATATCCTTCGACTGCCTGGGGCATCAGTTTCGTTCCTGGTAATCCTTTATCCTCTAATAGGTGAACGAAGCATTAGGTCCCGTAGGGGCGGAGATGGTTGATCCACGGTTTCTTGTTGTAGAGAGATTCATAGGGCGTCGATTTTCCTATAGATCGGTTAGGGAGTCTATTCTGAAGGTAGACGGCAGTTGCGATTGGTTCAGCCCGTAAAGCCACGGGCAAGCCAGTCAACATGGAGCGAGCACCGGGGTTGATTGTTCAATTGTATCATTCGGCAACACCATTTCATTCATGTGAGTATGCAGGGGAGAGGTCATGTACTATGCCTTGTTTATCTAAAAGTATTAACATGGCGGCATTGACGTATTCTCCTCAATTATCAGTTCTGAATCGTTTGATGGTAGCGTTATCCTGTTTGTATCGAGCATATATGAAACTGGTAAATACTTTGATGGTATCAGATTTAGCATGAATGGGATAAATCCAAGCGTATCTAGTATCGTCATCTATGAACGTAACATAGTAATTGGATTTGCCACAGGAGGTCTGTGAAAAATTTCCCCTAAACTCGCAGTGAATTAATTTGAACGGAGAATCACAGTGTGTCTCAGGTGTTGATGAAGGTTCTCGCTTAATGCTTTTGGATGTGATGCAAGTCTCGCATTGCCAGTCTTTCGGAACTTTGGGGAGATAGGTAGCATTGGAGTAGTTCTTGCTTTTGAGATAGTCAGGCGAAGGATGTCCAAGGGCATCATGCCATTGTTGATAAGTAAGTTTCTTAGCCAACTCTTTCTCTTCTTGTACAACATAATTGTGTCCGTCAAGCTTTCCCCAAATAACCTCTGTTTTATTTTCCCTAAAAACATACATATCCCTTCTGGAACTATCCAAAGAAAATCCTTTCCCCAAAGATACAATAGCTCGCCAGGACAACAAACTGCAAGAACCCAGACTAGGAACCCAAACAACATGTTCAAGGTAGACAGAAGAAACATGACCAAGAGATGTTTTAGCCAAGATCATAACTGTTCAACGGCCGCATGACTCTATAATAGAGTTATCACCTAACCTAACAGTGCCTTTCACGGTCTTGAAGTTTATAAAAAGGTCTAAGTTGTTTGTCATGTGTGAGCTTGCGCCAGTGTCTATAACCCAACGGGAATAGGGTGGGGTCGTGATAGTGGCACGGATGGAGGATAATATACTGACCAGTTCCGAGTCTCTTCCTTTCCAATCTTAGCCGTTTTCACGGTCTTCTTCTCTTTATTCTTCTGGTTGGCGGCCTTGAGCTTTGCGCACTTTTGCCAGGTATGGCCATCGCAGCGAGCAGTCGGGAAGTGCTTTTTTCAGTGGGAACATTCCTTGGTGGTAGCTGGGGGTCCCTTTCAGGATGGTTCTCTTTGGGTATCCTTTCCTTTTCCTTTAATATCTGCACTTCTATACGCTTTGTTATCCGCAGAAGTAACGGCGGAAGCAGTCTTCATGTCTAATAGTTTATTGTAGACATGATCGTAGGCAAGGTTCTTCTTCGTTTGGAGGTTCTCGACAATATTATTCATCGATTCAGGAAGAGAACAGAGGAGGATTGCTGCTTTAGCCTCGGGAGACTCGAACACAGATTGAAAAACAAACGGTAAGGTGTATCGGTCGGTGGAGGAGGCCGTGGAGCGACGAAGATGTAAACGATTCCAGAGGGTATCGTACTTATTGACATGGTCAGAAAGAAGATCCAACGTATGATACTTGGTATCGAAAACAGAATTGAGTTGGTCGAAGAAGGAAGAGGTGTTTTCTCTAGCGAATTTATCCGCGAGAGCGGTCTATATTTTGCGAGAGGTTTTATGTGTTGTGAGGAGGATGAGCCTTTGAGACTCTATGGTTTGGATGAAGATGTTGCGGGGTACTGGTAGCGATTGATCAAGTGGTAGGGGTCGTCTCCTTCGAAGGTGTCCATCGTTTCTTCACCTATAACAATATCCCGACAGTTAAAAGGTTCGAGAACATATTGAGAGATGTCTCTCCAAGGACGGTAGCTTTCCGTCCCAACAAGCTTTGGGATAGAGCTTTGTTTGTAGTTGGGAGCGACCCAGTTCTTAGAACTTTGAATGTGTTTGTCGGGAGCCGGAGTAGATGTTGTGGGCTCCGGAGGAGGTGGGGGCGGAGGTGATAGTGATCTTGCTGGTCGTTTGGATACAGAGCGGATAGAGCGAGCAGTGGTACCAGCAGGGTGATGAGAGGCGACAGTGATTCTTTCTTCGGTTTCTGAGGAGGAACCTCCACCAAGTTGTCTACTTGGACTGGTATCAGTCATTTGGTGATGCAAAGGTGTAAAGATTCCTCGAAAAAATGATAGGAACTAGGGTCAGCACTTCACTCTGACTTTTGCAGTATTTTTTATGTCAACACCAATTGCCTTCCCAATTACCAAAACTTGTTCAAGACAAGCGTCACTTCGCGCTCAAAGCAAGTAGGACTTAATGTTCAAGATCAGGCACAATGATGTTGACTACCGCACAGACTGAGTGTGTTGAGGGAAGAAAGAAAGTTGCGTTGCATCCGGGGAATCGCTTCCTTTTAAGAAATGTAAAAGGGGTTGCGACGCCGAGAGCAATGCCAATAGATTTCCATTTCCACACAACAACACTAAGAAGAAGTAGAAAAAATAGGTAGGTACGCAACAATGGTTGCTAGGGAGGAGGTAGGTAGGCGATCGCAGTTCATCGCTATAGGGTGGAAGCGTGTGAGCGTATTTCTTATAGAGTAAGAAGGGCCCGGGCTCATAACCTTTTCAAATTATGAACACCAAAGGCACAATCTATTATAAGAGCAGATTGGTAGGAGTTCTGATTCTTATTCTTCTAAGCGAGGTGGGCGGTAGTAACCATATTTATACAAAAGTGCGTGCCAATATAAGCGATAGAAATATAGGGAAAACAATGTACGAAACATAAGTGTGAACATGTTTGACCCTGAAAACCTTCCAAGTAAATCCCAAATAATGTGCGTGAATCCATGCGGGTGTGAGGAGATTATTAGAAATATCATGACCAAGAGTGGTGCATAAGAGATGTATAAACAACCGTAAAATCCTGAACACCTGATAGGAAAGCACATGTTAAATCCCCAATATAACCCTAAATTAAACAATAAAACACTATAATATAGGTCTTAGTTGTAGTAATGTAAGCAGTGGACAGGGGTAGCCAAAACACAAACTAAGTAAAGAAATACACGGTAGTGTCATGAAATATACTAGGAAATATACAGAAAATTTCAACATGTTTTAGGAAATAATAGTCTTTGCTGAGTTTATTAATTAGACGGACTTCCTTAGTTTAGATGTGCGCTAAGTTTATCGAATTTATTTGAGGAGGATTTCTTTTGTCAACAATTATAATAAAAACTGATCAGACCGCAGCTTAGAACGGAAGCAAAAAAAAAGTGCAGCTATGACAATACGTTGGCAGGACCAGGGGGGTGATTCTAGAGTCGCTACCCCGGTAGCGACAACCTCGCCTAAACTTGTGACTTCACACATGCCTACAATGCTTTTCTGGCCCCCTCCCCGAACATCTGGAAATGGGCAAACCTCTGACTACAATATTAGTTAGAATCGCAGTTGTGGAAAACTGCTGTCGCATATCTAGCCTGACTACAGTATAGACTATGTTGGTAGGGATGGGGGAGGAGGCTGGAAGGAAGACTCGAGTCAGAATGTGTGATAACTTCAGTACCCCTATCCTCATTATACTCGTGATATCATCCGGTTTAAAAAAAGCAATACTCTTACAAATAGGGGAGATTTTGGTCTCCCCCCCCCCCTGAATCTGTGTTGTATGAGATAGTTGTTCAGCTTACAACTACGTTAACCCTACGAGTGATGATTGATCAGGTGAGATGTATTGCCAGTGGACAAAATTAACTGAGGATCAGAGATCGATGGCAACCCCCCCGTTATCACCCCGCACTTTCAACACCATTTAAAGAACTTTATCTAGCTCAAATATTACTTGCTACTATTTTTTTCCTCTTAGTTTCAGTACTTGCGGTGTTGTTGTTGTCATAGCTTAAGTTTTTCCCTCTTGGTTGATCCGCGGTTAATTTTGCCCACGCACCATACAGTTCAATGACAAATGTCATTATCACTTACCCTTTTACACCAAAATTGGCCATTTTCACAGCCATGCAACAACACCATATCTCCCCCAATTTCGCATCTAAGGACTACTACCGGAGGCATATCTCGACTCCACCATACTGAAATTTCAATCAAATCAGATACAGATTATTAAACTAGAATCGACGGCGACGACAGTATGGTGACAACGGAACGAAACGGCGAACTGAACGAAACGGCGAAACGCCAAGGAACTCACACCTAAACGATCGCACACGGGAGAGGGGAAGGGACTCTTCACTATCTTCTCAACAACCACAGTCTCACGCTCAACGACACGTCCTCTAGCGGCAACTAACTAAGGGAAAGGCAGGAGTATATATCAACATATAATCCTCCTATCCTTCCAAGAACAGTTTGCTCCTTTCCCCCTTCTTTTCCCTTCTTTTCCGAAATCTCATGCTAACAAAATGCAGATACAAACATCACTGCATACAACCTCCGCCCCTTTTCCCAACTTTCCCACACTCTTGTGTCAACAAAATGTAAGAATAAACATCGCTGTTCACAGCATCCTTATACCTTGCTTTCCGGAGTGACAGCCTTTCCGCCTCGTATCCGACCGCGACATTCCTACTTAGGAAATGCTTTCCCCGACCGTTCAACACACGCCCGAACCCGAAGTCTCATGTCCGAAAGCAAAGTGTTCCCCCGGAAGCTATCTAAAGAACAAAGGAAGTATCCTGAGAGTATGGCGAGCAGCATGGTTTCCAACACAGATTGCACTGTTGCTGGGCCTGCAAAAATCACAATTTTCAAATTAAGTTACGTGATTCGGAAAAACTCGTGAAATCCACTATCTCTGTCAGCCCCTAATCTCCAGATTATAAGTCAAAAGCTGTTAAGAAGGATTAGTGCTTTCCTGACACGGTATAGCCTGTGTCATTCGGCTGTGTTGGATCTTGCTACCTTTGCCAGCAAAACCTATCTTGGGCTGATGTCACGATTTACAGGGATATTCGTGACAGCTCGGAGATACAGGTAGTGGATTTCACGGGTTTTTACGGTACCTTTTTATGTGGTCACCCATACAAATTCCAAGGCTTGGTATAAACAATTTAACAACTTGCTCTTTGCTTGTCTGCGCAAGAGCCAATTCACAATTAACCGCAACTAAACTGACATGGACTCAATCTCTCAGTTCCTAGCTACCTGCAAGCGAAATTTGGAAACTATTGGTAGTGAGGATATTGTTATGCTGGTGGCTTCGTTGAGGATTGATTTCGCTTATTTTGGTGTTTTAATGGGTACTTCACCCGACTGACGATGACCTGTGCAAGAACTAACGTACTGGACCGGGAAGTGGATCAGACGCAGAAGTGAATCAGTTTGTATGTGAATTTTGCATAAATCCTCACTAAGTTACGGGAAGTTCGAAAAAATAAATCCTCCGAATTTAACTCAATACTATGCAAATCTAGGGTTGTGTACTATTAGAATAATCACTTACCCTTTTGAATCTCATGTTTTTCAGGGTTGTGCGTCAATTGTGGTTTCAATATTTTGATTTTTTTAGTGCATTTTTACCGATCCACTTCCCAGTCAAATAAGTTATCCAAGTAGCTGTATGACATACCTTGTGAGCCGCAAAAATGGCGTGGGAACAGTACTTTAATCGTGGCTCCATGTAAGAACACCCCCCCGGTCCTTTTCTTATCTATTGTTAGCTGTTCGGAATCTTTCCCAAACCACTACACAATCCCGACAAACATCCTGAAGTATTGCCTAAAAAAAAAACAGAACTAGAGAAGAAAAAACTTCAAACAGCCCCCTGGAAAACCAATAAACAAGAGGCAAGACTACCAACTCGCTCATAACTAATCTTAATCCAAGATTACCTTCCATTAACTAAACATATATACTTACGGAGACCTGAGCGGGAGGAGGGGCGGGGAATGGAGGAAAAAACGCCCCATGCACCCCGGTGAGCGGGGCGTGACGGGGAATTGGGCCGGGGGCCTGGGGTTTAGGGGGCGCCGGAGGCCCCGTAACGAACTCCATCTAATTCTGTATTTACTGTACTATATCTAGCTTAAATGGTTCAGGCAAGCAGCGAACAAACCCATCCACAACTGATTGCTAATGCAACCAGGCAATCCGCCTGTATTAAGATATCGAATAAGTTAGGATTAGGGCTCAAATTCAATCATTTGTGGACTTGTTCTGATTGGATGGGATATTAGAAGCAGTTTCGGTGTGATAGTCTATCCTGGACAGAGGACTGTTGGTGGTCGCTTAACACCAGCGAGAGGGATTAGGGGATGAAGATAAACCGGCAGCCCAACAATTTGGGATGGGCTTCTTCAAGGGCGCCCAATCGCTTGTATTTGGCAGTGTTGTACTCTATTGTGCCCCACTATTCACGAAACTCAAGACAGATACTAGCTAAGCGAAGAATAGAATAGCTAGAAAGAAGAGCGAGAAAGTCTCGCATGATAGTAAGGAGGGAAAGATATAAGCGAGGAATTCTAAAGGAGAAAAAAATCATAAGAGGGGATGACCAATGCGCCGTCAATCAAAATCCAGTGTCACTAGGATTGTGGGGGCAGATATTCTTAAGGGGATGGGCTCTGTGGCTAGGGTGTGGGTTGTTGGGGCTAAGAGGGTTCGGTTACAGGAAACGGGCCTAGCCACAGCCATCTACAGCCACAATCGAGATTATCTTATTCCAGCTGGATCTTTTCAGCCTCATAGCCTCATCACGTCCTTCACTTTAGAGCGGCCAGCGACGGGTGTTTTCTTCTCGTTATCCGGCACCGCGGTATGGACATCATGCTATTCTAAAAGAATTTTTAACCTTCACTCAGGTACCGGGTGTGAGTACGATAAGCATGTCGGAACCGACGAGAGTGGCTTTCTGACATGTTCGGCGTCTGTATGGTCGAGGTTAATGTCCCCCCGCCCTAGAGGCAGCTTTACCGCGACATCCCCCCCAACACCCACGTCCAGCCACCGACGAGAGTCACCTGCAGTCATATTTGGTTCTCTCTCCTGGCTAGGATTGACACCCCTTCGACCCAGACGCGCCTTTGCCACCCCTTGGCGCCTTTACTTAGCGACTATGGGAGTACCGGTGTGGATGAGGGTATACGATAAGGTAGATTAGAAGGGTTGTGCGCCGGTTCTTGGCCGCCCTATTGAGTGCTCTTGGCAAGGCTTGTTTGCCTATCGGAGGCTTTCTCTTTTGTACCTAGACACAACGCCCGACAGAGACAAGACAACTACACCTACATAGTCAACCAATACACATCGTTTCCTATCTTTCTCAATTGGGCAAAGCACCACCTTCCTTCTATCATCCCTGTCCGGCCAGTTAGATAATTCATCGTCAGGTCAACTCTCCGGTGATCTATTATACGATTCAGCAAGAGGTCACGACCAACCGCAGGGACCGGATACGACAGCGCGCGACACACCGTCCATTCGAAGGCTAAAGTAAAAGTAGCCCGACACCGGCAGTGTCCAGCTTGGTTTAGCAGCTATCCGGTTAGGGTTGTCGTCCTCTGATCTTAGAAGAATGTTTACCGGCCGCCACACAGGCCTCGCACTATCCATACGAGAGTCGTATCCCCGTGTGAACATCATGGTGACTTTTCACTAGGTTTGTTAAAGCTTGTAGACAGGATCTAAGGTGAAACCTCCGATATTTCCCACCTCCAACACTTCTAACCCTCTCGTAATTCCAGTGTTTGCAGAGTCACAACATTTGATGTATGGGAAATCCCTCTGAAAATTCTAGGCCTCTTATAGTTTCTGTTTCCAGGACATTCCACGGATCTTAATTCCAGCATAGTAGTCTCTTCTCATACCTCATGGTGGAAAATAGTCTTTAGTTATGTCTGCCTTGGTCGCACTCTCTTATTTGAACCCATACTCTCTACTCGTAAATGTCTGACGTTTGCGAACACTGCTATTGAATACCGGCAGAGAATCGGTTAGAGCCTTGGGATTTTGGTGTTATGCAATAGCAGTCGTGTTTGCAAACGTCAGAAAATTACGAGTACTCTGTTCTTTGTACATCATATCCAACTTCTACACAAATTTTCCCTTTCTCTTCACCATCACGAGATATCACACGAAAACCAGTCATGTCCACCCCTGTGTCAAGACCCCTCTCCTCTTTCCATCCCCCCCTTATTTCTAGCCTTGTACGACTCCCTACCTAGTAGAATTATCGGAGAGTTCACTGTAAACAGATTGCGCGTAGACAAAATGAACCGATCAACGAACGCTCATAATTTTCGCCGTGATTTTGTCAACCTCTTCGATGCAGCCACCCCAACCCAACCAAGAAAAAAAAGTAAAATAATTTAAATACAGGGTAGTGATCAGCACTTAGTATACCATCAACCAGCCTTAATAAAAAAAGAGAAGGCATTATGAGGTGGCTGTTGAGCGGTAATGATTTCTGTGGGAACCCGGAAGGGATGGGTTGCCACAGTGTCTTTAACTGAGAAATCTTGTACAGATTCGGATTTGCAAATACTATCTCCACTCAAAGAGCATGAAAGAGTCCCCCCAGCTGTAGCGAGCGTTTCAAATACTACACCCACACAATCATCTTTATTCCGACCTGTTGGACTTGGTGCTGCTCGCCATGTTCTCAAAATACTTCCTTTATTGTTCTGATACCTTCCGGGATCGCGCTTGTTTGTGGTTCGCAAGTGCGCTAAGGATCCAGGCATATGTTTCGGCTTCGGGCGTGTGTTTGTAGGAAGCATTTCGAATGCAGGAATGAGCGATAGTTTTGGGATCGTGCAGCTTTCGGGGGAGCCGGGAGAAAATCGGGGGCGCGGTAAGGACAGTGTGAGATAGCTGGAGGCCAGGTGGCAGTCGGAGAGTTTATTGTCCTCTTTAGTTAGCCCGGGAGTGCTCATGGAGGAAGGGCAGGCTCATATAGATTAGCATGGTGCCTCATGGATGGATACGATATCTTTGTGGATGATATATACTTCTGTAATCGCCCTTAGTTAGTTGTAAGAGTAGCCGCCTTGCAACTATCGTTGAGCCTGAGACTGTGCTTGTTGAATGAAAAGATTTTCCCAGCGCCTGGGCGTGCGATCGTTCTTATTGTAAGTTGCTTAGCTTTTTCATTTCGTTTCATCACTCGTCACTCGACCTATTTCGTTGACCCTATCTTCATCAATCCACGTTTATTATTTAGTTGTTCCTAGCGCGACTATTTGCTAGTATTAAAATGGTATGTGGTTAGTTGGGGTTAGAATTGTACTTTAACGATTTGGGGCTCCGATCCTGATCGCGTAGAGCTTAGCAAGTATTGGAGCACGGTAGCCTATAGTGGAAAGGGCTGGTGACATAGTAGCCTGTGCCAAAGGAGTTGCCCGAGAGAAATATGGCAGGGGCGCACAAATTCATGGTGAGCCTCTTCAAGCTTACCATCTACTACCACCACCGAATTGCCAGTAAGGAGTCACACTATGCTAACACGATTATCCACAAATCATGGGACAAATGACAACTTAATGAATAATAGAGTAACAAGAATCAAAATGGGAAACACCATGGTATGGCTAAATGTGACCAGAACTCCGAGGGGATGAAAAAGGTTAACAAGAAAAAAAGAAAAAAAGAAAAAAGACATATCGCTAAGGCAAGAACTGTTGGAAATCACCGGCAATCCCTCCATGTTATCGTACCTTTGTCCGTTTCCTATATTGTTATTAGTTAGTTGCTAGTCTCATTTGTCACTTTTATTAAGCAAGGAGGGAACGTGTTACCTAGATGGTATATGATATGTGAAAATCCGCACCACTGGCCGGGGAGCAACCGAGAGGAAACCGGAAGATGGTCCGGAATACTTGACGAGATGGGGACCGGAACTCCATTGCTGTATGTATATCCCCGGATGGATATCCGTGAATAAGGTAGTCGGTGGATGTGCCTTGGATTGTGTATATAAACCCACTATTCCCCTATTGATAGCTAGATAAGCAAGTTGGATACGAATCAGAGCAATACATACTTTATTCCTCCTTGACTTCACTCTTTTTTTCACTTTCCCACTTTCGCTCACCTCTCCTTGCATTCGCTTTCAAACAGCAGCTCATAACAACAAGAACCAGTATAAAAACACTTTTGTCAATGTCTAATTAATTACATTAAACTTTACGGAACTCTATCTAGCACTAGTTCCTCATAGGGCAATTATTTATGGCACGAGAACATGTCGGTAAACAAGGAGGAACGGATGTAGAGCAGAAAAGGGAAAAGGGAAATAAGACAGACGGTGGTAAAAGGTAGGGCAACAGCAAACGCGGAGACTGATTAGGCATTGCGACAGGTGTCAATTTTCCTTGAAAGCTGCCAGAATTTTAGGGGCAAGATGGCTGGAAGGGTGTTGACGCAGCCTGGAGAGCTCGGTAGGCGGAGGCCGCTCTCTGCAGCCTTGGAAACATAGTCGTGGGGATCCAATAAATTCGGTAGCTCGCTCTTTGGGGCCTACCAACAGGAGCGCAATCTGGCCACTCAGGTCAGTACTCTCGATGTTGTGATCACAATCTCGAAGGTGTATATCTACCACATATTAGAAAAACTAGCAAGCGACTAGAGTAATATATAGCCATCACAATCTGCTGGGTTGGAATCGACATCCGTTGCTGCAAGATCCGGACCACTCCATGATGTCCTTGGGAGAGAGCTAATGGCAGTGGGGTTTGACCCCAGTTATCTGGAGTGATTGTCCGGACATCTCCCCGCCCCAAAAGCACCTTTACTACCCCCTCATGACCTTTCTCCGCTGCCCAGGAGAGCGGCGTTCTGCCATATTCAGTGTCTCCCTGGTTGGGGTTGACGTCCTCTCGTTCTAAAAGCATCTTTACTACCCCCTCATGACCATTCTCCGCTGCCCAGGAGAGCGGTGTTCCGCCTTATTCAGTGTCTGCTTGGTTGGGGTTGACCTCTTTCCGCCCCAAAAGCATCTCGACTACCCCCGCATGTCCGTTCTCCGCGGCGAGCAAGAGCCGCGTTTGGCCAAGATCGGTGTCTACATGCTGGGGATTGACGTCGCTCCGCTCCAAAAGCATCTTGACTACATCCTCATTCCCGTTTTCAGCGGCCAACAAGAGCGGTGTCCGGCCGTCTCCGGTGTCTACTTGGTCGGCATAAATGTCCTCTCGTTCCAAAACCATCTTCACTATCACCACATTCCCCAACTTAGCAGCCACCGAGAGTGGTGACACTCCACCGGGGGTGCTTGCCCTATTAGGGTCGACATCCTGTCGTTTCAAAAGTAACTTTACTATTCCCACTTTGCTCCCCCACACCGCCCATGAGAGTAGCGTGCCCCCATAGTCCGCATCTATCGTGTTGGGGTCTAGGTCTTCTCGCCCCAAAAGCATCTTTACTACCCTCTTATGCCAATTCTCAGCCGCCCAGAAGAGCAGTGTTTGGTGAAAGTTAGACAATTCTTGGTTGGGATTAACCTCCTCCCGTCCCAAAAGCATTTCGACTATCCCCGCATGCTCACAATCCGCCGCCCAGGTAAGTGGTGTGTAACCCATATAGGCCTCTGTCCAGTTAGGGTTAACATCCTCCCTCTCTAAAAGCATCTTTACTACCCCCTCATACCCGCTGCGGGCTGCACACATCAGTGGCGTGAGGCTTAAATAGTTATCTTCCAGGTCAGGGCTCATATCCTCTCGCCCCAACAACACTTTTACCACCGCCCCATGCCCTCTTGCTGCTGCCCATATGAGAGCAGTGCGCCCAAAACAATCTCTTGCATTAACATCCCACTCCTTCATTTCCAACACAGCAGGAAGTATCTCCACGATCCCCAAGAATGCGACTGCGTGGAGTTCTATAAATCCCGTTCGTTCTCCCGCCTCAAATCGCGCGCCCCGCCACCACCCATCATCATAATCCAGTAGCAGATATGTGCTCATCAAATCTATCGAGAAGCATTCATACAAGTAATTTGACATTTTGGTTCATCCCAATTCTTGCGTGCTCCCCCCAATAATGAGAAGAATAGCGCAGAAGGGGGATGGGTGGGGCGCGCTCGTGGACATCTTCTCGCTTAAGATCCCTAATACATGAAAAATTCAGGTATGTCAAGCAAACCTTGGCGATTGTTGAGTGAGCATTCTGAAATAGGATAGGATCACTTGAGAGGTGCTCTTGTAGAGTAAAGTGCACCAGTCGGACGGTGGACGAAGATGCTTCGACGACAACAAGACCCAGACAAGATGAGAGGAGTGTCTTTAGAGCGGGGACGTTATTTCGATCAAGATCTACAGATCCTATTTCAACTCCTAAGGCCTGGCAGAGTATTGCAAATCACCGGCACTCTCTCCACTCTCTCCGGACATCGCCCCTTCTTACAGAATACGAGAACGAAGTAGCATAGATCACCGTAGTGTCAACCACTCGGTGAAGAACATGTGGAGTGGGGCCGAAGTGGGGAAAGCGGAATAATGAGCGGTGAAGGGAAGTGGGGATATGCGGAGGAGACAGAAGGCGTGGTAAAATTGTAGGAATGATGTGATGGTAGTTAGAAGACTCCCGGAAGAGTCTCAATCATTTTTTGCATTTAAGAGCCCTATCTTCCCCAGTTGTTAGAACTGTAGGTCACCAAAATATAAGTCTTCAGTTGATATCTTTTTGATTCCGTTGCATACCTCTTTGTCAATCACTGCCCATTTGTCCCCATTTTTCTTACAGAGGTCGTCGGTGCTTAATGGGCGCCGGGAATTCAATACCCACATCAGGGCTCTCGATCCGAGTTCTGATTTATTGCCCTTCTGGGCCTTCAGCCGGGTCAGGGTTGCCTCGTATGCATCGCCAAGCCCATTACCTCGTGCCATTGCCTGAAGTTTCTTTCTTCTCTGAGAAATAGTCACCTCGCCGAGAATAGCGTCGATGTTTAGGGAAACAAGGAGGAATCTATATACATAATCGCCGGTAAGCACACATCATTAGTAGTGAGGGGAATTCCGAATGCTCCTACATACATATCTGACATCTTTTCTAAAATAATTTTCGCAATATCCGCCCGTAAATTATTGTCCATGACCTCTGGCTCCTCGTCCCTGTTTAACCTCATCTCGATGTAATTCTTAATATCATCCTGGGTAGGGCTGACGGGCATCACAACTACCTTGGTGAAATATCTTTGAATAGCTTCACCGACATGGGGCCTCCCGGTGAGGAAAATTCTCGTTGTGGGCGGCTTTTGAAAGATATTTTGCAGCGAGCCAAGTAGGACGGGAAGGCCTTTTGGCAGGTATTCGTCTAGCGCATCTATACAGAAGAAAACTCGTGGTAATGAATCAATCGCGATCCTCAGCATTTGCATCAGATCTGTGAGTAGCGGCCTCCTCGCGCCACACTTTTTAGCTTTCTGAAATGCCTCCCGTATAGCTTCCGGGATGTCACCCCGGCCTACTAACTGCTTCAATATCGCTCCCATCATGTTGGTAATAGATTGCTCCTTCTGTCCAAGGTGGTCGCAGTACAACCATGCAACCGCCAGACTTTATTCACACGCCTGATCACACAGTCCATCGATGACTAGGGAACTAGCATTACTGGCCGTTAATGATATTTCTTTCTCTAAAAGAATCCAGCAACATACCTCAAATGTGTCTGCCCACTCCTGGATCGCCGGAGCAAAAGAACACAGCCTTGTCGGCTCCACCCTCGCCCTCCCTCCACGCCTGAAACTCCTTTATTCCCAGAAGCCAATCTCGGACACCTTCATGTCGGTTAGCCCGCACACTATTATGTCGGTCATCTGGCACTAGTGGCGAGAGCCAATGCAAAATCTTTGCATCTTGGTCGGAGTTATAGACGGTGGTGTTGACACTATTGTATATGTTGCCGCAGTTGATATTGCGATTGCCCAATGTGACCCTGTGTGTATTTGTTGTTTGGGCCATGATGCTGTGTGTAGAAATGGAAGAGGAATACTGACGGTTAATGGGGAGTTTACAAAACTTTCCGGTAGACAAATCTGAAGAAAAGCGGGGCATCTAGTTTCTTTTGTGGCAAGTTCGTGCCAAGGAAATATAATCATCCGGTCCTTTTTGCGTTCAATTTCCCGATTCTTCCTGCGCTTTCCTTTCCGATCCATTCCGACCATTCCTCAGAATTCACTACACCATATACCAACCTGGTACACTCGTCCCTCCTCTCAAGTTTGTAATGCGTGACAAAGGAAACTACTAACAAGCAAGTGACTAGATTGGTAAGATACAAGCGGAAAGGTTCTTCGGTGCGGAGTGATCGCCGGTGAATTTCAACAGGTGCGAGGGTAATTGAGGCCCGGTAACACAAGCACACTCGCGCCGCGTATTGCTCGAAAGACGCAGCGAAAGTGCTTGTATCACGGGTCCCGACTCTTTGCCGACATCAAAAAATCCCCACCAGCCTATCACTCGGATTTCCTGATCCGGCACAGTCCCAATACAAATTCTGCGCATCGTAATGGAGGTGGGCCCGACTTTTTTATACCCCCGAGCACTGTTCACTTAATTATCATACCCCAACGTGCAGTTGTGGTAGTGCCATGGCTGGTGAAAATGTGCCACCTCTAGCAACCCCCAGTAGGAAAATGGAGAAGTATACACAACTTTACTTCGTGTATGATACAATTAAATTTGTAGTGGGAGCTCAAGTATTGTAGCCGGACCAAAATAAAGATGGAGAGAGGGTGGCTTTGATATTTAAGCCCATAATTTGTCTCTTGATGCCAAATTGTTTGTATCTAGCAGCACTACTATGTGTTTATCCACAAAACGGAAGACGAATACCCGACCAAGAACATATTACCAAGAATGCAGAGCCAGAACATGACGATAGGACCCAGTCCAACCAGAACTCCAAAGAAATAAACCCGCCAAGGAAAAAAATAAATCTGGATGCACCATGGATAAATAGTGATAGTCAAAAGAAACTGGGAAAATCCCCTCTCTAATGCCTATTCACATCAGAATCTTGCCCACAGCGACCCCCACTTTGCAAGTACCTACAAAATAAGGATGAATCTACTAACATGAAAGGCAGGATGTGGTGGAGAAAAGCGGAGAGACGAATAAGGGAGCTTGTGAGATAACAGAGATCGAGCACAAAGGAGAGGATTGGTTAGGCATTGTTATACTACAAGAACTCGAATACGGTAATGGAACCTTGGTGGAAGATGTCCGAAATCCTTCTCATGCATAGGGGGGCGAGGGCGTGGCGAAAGCCGACCCTCTTAGATTGAGCTTGGGACGGGGGAAAAGAAAAAAGAGTGGGACCTTATCAACGAAGACGACTCCAACGCCTGAGCCTCAGGTTTAATTATTCAAGCTCTTAGTAATTTCGTCTTTTAATTGTGTCCTTGCGAGTCGTGAAGAATTTTTTCTAAGGGCTTGTTCTAGCCAGACCGAGGCCCCCGGGCGGGAGGGAGGCATGGCCACCATGATTGGCTTGTCCGAGGTTAGCATTGTGCTTTTCGATTACGATCCGTGCAACTCCGTCATGTCGTATATCCTGCCGTTGCACAAGAATCTTGACTACCCCTTCGTGCCCGTTCCTAGTAGCCCACGCGAGTGGTGTGCGACTATCTTTGGTGTCTGCTCGGATGGGATTAACATCCTCCCGTTCTAAAAGCATCTTTACAACCCCCTCATGCCCCCAGGCAGCCGCCCGAGAGAGAGGCGTTTGGCCATATTCAGCGTCTGCACGGTCAGGATTGACGTCCTTTCGTTCCAGAAGCATCTTCACTATGCCCTCATGCCCACTCACCGCCGCCAGCAAGAGTGGGGTTACGCCGCTTTCGGGGTGGGCATAGTCCGGATTGACGTCCTTGCTTTCCAAAAGTATCTTTACTGACCTTTCGCGCCCTGTGATAATAGCCCACATCAATGGGGTTCGGCCATATTCGGGATCCGTACAGTCGGGATTAATGTCCTTTCGTTGCAGAAGCATCTTCACCATACCCTCATGCCCATTCATCGTCGCCAGCAAGAGTGGTGTTACGCCGCTTTCGGGGTGTGCATAGTCGGGACTGACGTCTTCTAGTTGCAAAAGTACCCTTACTATCCCCTCACACCCAGCGATAATGGCCCACATCAGTGGGGTTCGACTATATTCGGCGTCTGCATAGTCGGGATTGATGTCTTCTCGCTCTAGAAGCATCAGCACTATCCCTTTATGCCCGGACTCGGCTGCCCACGACAGTGGCGTCCTGCCATATTCGGTATCTGTCTTGTTGGGATTGACGTCCCCTTGTCCCAAAAGCATCTTTACTACCCCCTCATGGCCTGCGATAATGGCCCAGATCAGTGCCGTTCGACCATATTCGTGATCTACATGGTCGGGATCGACACCCTCTTGCTCTAAAAGCACCTTTACTACCGCCTCGTGCCCTCCTCGGACTGCCCACATGAGAGCCGTGTTCCCCATGCAGTCGGCTGCATTAATGTTCCATTCCTTCATCTCCAATACGGTAGCAACTATCTCCACGATCCCGAGAAATGCTACCCCGTGCAGTCCTGTAAAACCCACAGGTCCTCCCGCTACCCGGCTAAGCATTGTATATTGACGATTGTGCAACAACAGTAGTGGAGCAGATATATGCTCATCAAACTTATCGAGAAGTCTCAGTGCAAGTCTTTTGACATTTTGCGTCACCCCTCTTCTTGCGTGCTCACCCCAGTAATAAGAAGCGTATTCTAGAAGGGGAATTGTTGAAGGAGCCAAGCGAGAGGTTGGTGAAAGGGCCCTAATAGATATAAAGTTGAGATACGTTAAGCAAACCTCCGCAATTGTTGACTGAGGATTAGGGAATAGGGTTGGTAATAGGGTTGGATCGCTTGAGAGAGATTTCTGTAGAGTAAAGTGCACTAGTCGGACAATGGACGAAGGTGCCTCAACTGTGAGGAGGCCCAGGCAAGATGAAAGGACTGTCTGCATTGTAGGAAAGTTTTTCGAGTCTAGATCCATATATCCTATCTCCACTCCCAGGGCATGGCATAGCTCCTCGTCCCGCAATGGTCTTTCCGAATACAACACCCACATCAGTGCTTTCTGCCAGAGTACTGATTTGACCCCTCCATGCGCCTTCAGCCGAGTCAGGGTTGACCTGTAGGCTTCGCTCAGCCCATCGCCCCCCGCGAGCTTTTTAAGCTTCATTCTCACTGAGTGAACCGAGTCCTGCCGAATGATAGTATCGACGCTCAGAGAAACAAGGCGGAAGCTAGACCCGGTCACTCGTAGTTAAACACCTATACACTACGAATAGAGGGGAAACGCCAAATGCTCCTACTCACCTGTCCCCCATTTTTTCCACCATAATTTCCCCAATCTCCCCTAGTAAGTCATCAATGAACCTCAGCTTTAAGTGCCAAAAGTGCGCATCCAATCTCATCCTCACATAATTTCTAATGTCATTGGGGTTAGGGCAGATGGATATCGCAACCGCTCCAACGAAATGTCTTTGAACGACTTCCTTAACATGGGGCCTCCCGGTGAGGAATATTTTCGTCTTCGGGAACTCCCCAAGAATTTCATTTAGCGACGCAAAAAGCATCGGAAGGTAACCCCCCGGGAATTCATCCAGCGCATCGACACAGATGAAAACTTGGGGTAAGGAAGCAATCGTGGTTCTCAAAATTCGCATCAGACTCGGAAGTGACAGTCTTGTCTTTCCCAAAAACGCCTTCCGTATATCATCCGGTATTTCCCCGCCTGCAAGCAGCTTCAAAATCCCTCCCATCATGTTGGGAACTGTCTGCTGTTGCCATTCATCGCTGTCGCAGTACCACCATGCCACCGCTCGGTTTTCCTTGTTTGTCCGATCGCGTAAGCTGTCGATTACGAGGGAACTAGTATTTCGGGCCGTTAGTGATCTTTGCTTCTTTCAAAGAATCTCGCCACTTACTTCAGATAGGTCTTGCCCACTCCCGGATTTCCGGAACAAAACAAGACAGCATTATGAGCTCCGCCCTTGTCGCCACTCCACTCCCGAAACTCTCTTGTTTTCAAAAACCAATCACCCACGCCTTTCAATCTGCTGCCTTGCACACTGAGGTGTCTGGTATCTGGCTCAAGTGGAGAGAGCCACCGCATAATCTCGGCATTCTCGGAGTCGCGCTGTGCGGACCAGTTGAATCGACCTCGTACATTGGCAAGGATGCCATTACCGTGGCCGAGTTTTTTTGACAGTGTATTGGAAGTCTGGGCCATGGTGCTCTATCAGAAATGTCAATTGCATGTAGAAATGGTGGAGAAATTCGGAAAGTTAGTGGGGGGTTCACAAAATTCACCGGTGGGGAAAACTGAAGAATGCATTGGTTTTATGGCAATTACCCCGCAGTCATTTTCATGCCAAGGCAATGTGAACCCATTGGTGGCTTTCATGAATTGACGTGACCTGACACCGCCTCAGGAACTGCCGCAAAACCCTGTGTCGTGCTGTGCTGTGGGCGCAGGTATGGGCCACAGCAGCCTATGAGGCAACCACTTGACTGATGCCTTGTGATATGAAACCTACCCCCAATCCTCACGACCCGCTCACCCATGCTACCATACCACAAACTGGGTATCATTTTGTATATTTTGCTAGCCATGTTCCCTCGCTTGGAGCGAGATGTCGGGATTCTCGCAATATTGTGGGCTTGGAGAGGGCCTCCTTAGTTCAGTTGCACATAAATACTCAAGTATGATATCATAGATCAAATTTTCTGCGGGGATTTTTTTTTATGGTCATTCCCCGCACAATGGGTGAAGGGCCCTTCCTGGTTCTAATCTGGGCCCTCCCGTAAAACGAAAAGCCCCCAACCTGTCAGAAAAATCCTTGAACCCTGTTCAGCCTGACCGCTGTGTTGTTCTTCAGGTGGGCTGAGTCACCCACACAATTCAAAACTCCGGGGTCCCCGCAGCAAAGCAGAAGCGAGGACAAGGGATTGAATGGCCAGGCCTAACCCGACAGGTAGAATTGCTGCACGATCTCGCATAAACTTGCCCGGTTCTTGATTTCGGCAACTCTTTCCAGACTCCACTTAAGGAGCCTCACACCCCATGCCATGCGCTCCCCAGCGAGAAAACCTATTCAATACCAGCAAATCTCTGTCGGACTCACCCGAGAGAAACCCATCAAAGTTTTTTTATCCCAGCAAAAACGCAACGTTTCCCCGGGCTAAGAAAAAATATTGCTTCAACTTTTGGGTGAGAAAACACAATTACAGAAATTCCTAAAAAAATTAAATCTTTCTTGAAAAATAACCGTGGCCTAGATGGATTTTTTGGTATTTTTTTTTGCTTCAAAAGCCAGCCAGTAGAGAAATGCAATTTATCTAAAAAAAAAGCCAATTGCTTCTACTCGGGCGCAAATTAAAGCCCGGGAAGGAGTGGCTTTCATATCTATGTTTCAACCATACATTTTGTTTGTCACTTTTTCCGGATCTTCGATTTGCGCCCTAGTAGTGCCAAGAAAGGTAATAAGCACCATTAACACGACTTGGCGGGATGCCTACCTAAGCATCTTCCAAAACAGGAGATCTTTTGTTTGGTTCCTAAACTGTCGGTTCAATTGTGGTTCAATTACTATGTAAAGGGATGACCGCCAATCCAGGCATAAGGACCACAACGGCATTACATCTCGAGGTACGCCAGCTCAATCCTATAGGTGAAACTTTACGTTTTTGCTGGGATAAAAAACCTTGGATAGTATTCTATAGGGAGGATCCGAGACTCGCTAGTATTGAATACCATAGATTTTCTCACTCCACAGCCGAAAGGGTAAGATTCCCCCATAGAACTACCGAAGGACACGCTCCGGGTCCTGTGAAAATTCAACCTTCTTCCCTCCATATCCGAAACTCGCTCTTACCCGAAGCGTTTTCCCAGGCATCATATAGGCACCCATCGTGCGTACTGTTCTCTTGATTCTCATACCCCAAAATTGTAGTTGTGACAGTGCCATGGCTGGCGAAAATGTACCACCCCGAGGGATCTTCCGTTGCATGGTACACTTTCACCAGCAAGAACACTGCCACAGATACATTTTGGCGCATGAAAATTAAGTCAACTGTAATGTTTTGTCCAAACTATTGATTACATGTAAAAATGGTGGGATAGCGATATAGGAAAATGAAGTATATGTTAGAAACCATGCTGCTCGCCATACTCTCAGAATACTTCCCTTGTTCCTTAGATAGCTTCCGGGGACGCACTTTGCCTTCGGGCATGAGACTTCGGGTTCGGGCGTGCGCTGAGGAGCCAGGCATATGGACACGGCTTCGGACGTGTGTTTGTACGGTCGGGGAAAGCATTTCCTATGTAGGAATGTCACGATCGGACAGGAGGCGGAAAGGCTGTAAGGAAGGCTGGAAAGAAAGGGAGGTGGGTGTAAGAAGGTTTTACACCCGGAAAATAGGTATGAGGATGTTGTGAACAGCGATGTTTGTTTCTGTATTTTGTTAGCATGAGATTTCGGAAATGAAGGAAAAAGAAGAGAAAGGGGCAAACTGTTCCTGATAGGAAAGGAGGAGTTTGGATAATATATACTTCTGTCTTTACCTTAGTTAGTTGTTGTTAGAGGAGGTGTCGTTGAGTGTGAGACTGCGGTTGTTGAGAAGATAGTGAAGAGCTTTTTCCCCTCTCCTGTGCGCGATCGTTTAGGTGTGAGTTCCTTGGCGTTTCGCCGTTCGCCGTTTCGTTCCGTTGTCGCCATACTGTCGTCGCCGTCGATCCTAGCTTAAGAGTAGTATACAAAATTGTGCTTTGTACATGATACTATTAGATTAGTCTTGAAGGCTCAAGTATCGGAGCTAGAGCAAAATTTAAGATTCAGACAGGGTGACCCCGGCCTCAGATCTATACTGGCGCTATACATTTTAGTTCATCAAATCGTGGTAATCATTAATCCATGCCAAAGGGATATTCCTTTTTAATTGTTTGTCATGCTCCAAGGTTTAGTATCTGCTCATGCTTGTTGACACTAAGATTCGTCCGTAGGATTCAACCCACTGCTGCATGTTCTTCGACTTCACGAACTGTGTCTGTAAGGATAGTAGTTGACTAACCACTGCAATTACTCTACTAGGAATTTTTTTCTCATTGCATTGCACGGGATCTACACTCACGCCGCCCTCTGGTTTCTACTATTGGACTATACGCGGGTACAGTACAGTGTGAAAAAAGGTAACTGGTAGGTTGGGATTAGAGTTGCATTTCAACAATTTGCCACACCTCCCGATGGTGTCCAGTAGAAGAAGCAGCGGAGCGCCACAGGCAATAAAGGGGCAAGCTGGTGCCCGTTAGAAATGATGATGCTCGCAATACTCTCACAATAGTTTCTTTGCTGTTCTGATAGCTTCTGGGAATGCGCTGGTTTGTCTGGCTTCTGATTCACACTCGATTCGAAGATTCGAATGCAGGAATGAGCGATAATTGTGGAATCATGCAGTTTTCGGAAAAGCAGGGAGAAAAGCGCGAGCGTGGTAAGGCCAGCGTGAGAGAGCTGCATCTTGTAATAAGGCTACGTTCGGTAGAGAGTGTATTGGGATTCTTATTCTTTCTGCGTCTCCGGACGTGTCCTATATATGCACAAACTCGACTTTACAGCACCCTCCACCATTTTCTCCTATCTTCGCTCCATCCATCCAACTCCTCTGGAGTTTCCCGAAACTTCTATTCCATAATCCCATCCTTTTCGTTTCATCCTCTTATACTGTTTCTCCCATCTTCCGTGATCCTTCACAGTCCTGACACATCGGTCTGTTTCCTAACTCTCATAATGTGACACTGATACTTTCCAACTCCTGGGAAACCTTAATCTCCGACCACTAGTCTCCCTAGTCCCTATTCCTAAAACATCTCCAGCGTTCCACCTTTAGCTAACGTTACACACCGTCATTCTTCTGATACCATACTACTCAATCGTGTAATCGCTATTAAACCCAATTGTTCTCAGCCATGTCCCATCGGTGTTCCGACTATCTCCCTAGTATTTAATCTTCGTGAATTTTCAACACTGCGAGCCCGGTGGCAGTGGGTGAGTTTGTTTTCTTTCGGTTAGCTGGGGAGTCATGATGAGGGCAGAGGAGGCTCACGTGGAGTAGCTTGGTCGTGCCTGGTTGCTAATCGGGTGATAGGTTGTCATCGTTGGTATATACTCCTATCTTCGCCGATTAATTTGTTGAGGTAGGAATGGTTGAGCGTGCAACGGTGGCTGTTGTCAGGGAAAAGATTTTCCCCCTTAATGTGGGATTGTTTTCATTGTGAGTTGCTTGGTTTTTAGTTCCGGTTCACCACTCGTCACTTGGCCTGTATCATTTCGCTGTTGTTGGAATATGCGGATATCATACTGTATTCATGCTAGTGTCGTGGAGTTCACGATGCTTGGCAGGCGAGCTAGTGAACTAGTGTTAAGAGGCTTGTGGAACTCTGGATGCCGACAGCTACAATAGGGGTCCTCGGGTATATAGCAACGCCCCCGATCACCATGGTTAATCAAGCAAGTCTTCTGTCGCATTTGCCTCTCTTACTTGTCGATATCTTTCATAGGTTTTCAACAGCTGTCGTCGATCGAGGTTTAATAGGGGTTTAGAAGAGGTGAGAGCAACTGCCAGAGTGAGATAAACAAAGGGCTCAAGCATTCAAGACGGGCTTCTTCAAGCTCATCATCTATCTACCCTGTAAAATTGCGTGTGACCGCCGCCCCATACAGTACAATAAAAATAATGTTATGAGATCTGGATAGAAGGCGAACGAGCTTGACCGGTGAAGAAGAACAAAGAAGTGTATGACAGAGCAAAAGATATCGAAGACAGACTTGTATTTCGGTGACCTACTTTTCTTACAACTACGGGTTTTCCAAACACTTTAAATACAAAAAACAGAGGTGACTCTTCCAGGAGTCCTCGAACACAATCACACCATTTCCATCCCTTCTGACACCATTCGCTTAGCTCCGTACATTCTTCACCGCTATCCCTCCCCAATGTCCTTCACCGCTTTACTTCACGGCCTTGGTGCCGGGTTGGCCCCACTTCTCGCATAGTTCTCCGGGAAGAGGACTGAACGATGAATGATCCGAGTACGGAGAAAGCACCGGTGATTTAACAATAAAAAAGGGCAAGGAAAATACAACAGAACAGGAATGGAGACCGAGAACACCAGAATAGGACCATATCTAACCAGAACTCCAAGGGAGGAAGAAGGAGGAAGAGAAACAAAGAAGAAGCTGATAGATAGCAAAGAGTTAGAAGAAACTAGAAAATACAGCTAGTATAGTAAATTTACATCTCGTTCGACGAAGGTTTTACTTGCGCCAATCCCCCAATCCCATTCAGATTAAGACAGGAAAAAAACGAAAACAAAAGTGCCAGACCTTACGGGAAAAGACAACAAAACGTCCTGGACAGGGGTTCAACTATGCGAGTGTTTACGATAAGCGAGGAAAGCTAAAAGACAGACGCAAGAGCCAATGACCCAGTACCGGTTGACCAGTATTGGCGAGGTGGAGCTGATATTGTGAGGGTGGTTATCATATTTCCATGTAGGATGCCGGAACTTTAGAGGCCAGATGGAGGAAGGCTGGTGAATCCTGGCAGGGTCCGTCGTGGGGAGACTACTGTCGGGGGATATTAAAACGGGGTCCTTGATACCCAATACTGGCTGTAGTACATTAGAGACCTCGGGCGGGAGTGAAGGTGGGCTATTTAAGTTTATGATTTCAGTATTATGGTCACGAGATCTTGGTGGCATCTCCACCACAACCTCGTCCGCAGGACCACTACGGGGTGCTAGGGAGACATGGCCATCAGGGCTAGCCTTGACCGAATCAGGATTACCAGGTTCGAGTAGTGTCGTGGCAACTCCGTCATCTCCCGTGGAGAGATTTAACTGTGGGTTATGGTTTTTGCCATCTAGAATAGCAGGGTGGTCATGGTTCCGTTCCAAAAGCACGTTTATTACTTGTCTATGCCCGCGCATCGTAGCCCAGTTGAGTGGGGTTCGGCCGTATTTAGTGTCCATATGGTAAGGATTGGTGTCGTCCCGTTCCAGAAGCATCTTCACTATCCCCTCCTGCCCATCCTCAGCCGCCCACGAGAGAGGCGTGCGGCCATGCGGAGTATCTTCCTGGTTTGGATTGACGTCCTTTCGTTCCAACAGAATCTTTACCACCCCCTCATTCCTGTTCCTAGTAGCCCACAAGAGTGGTGTCTGGCCATATTTCGTGTCTGCCTGGTCGGGCTTGGAGTCCTCTTGTTCCAAAAGCATACTGACTATAGCCTCATGCCCGTTCCTAGCAGCCCATGAGAGAGGTACTTGGCCATATTTAATGTCTGGTTGGTTGGACTGGACGTCTTCTCGTTCCAAAAGTGTCTTGACTACCCCCGCATGCCCCTTCCCAGCTGCGAGCGAGAGCGGCGTTTGGCCAAGTTTGGTGTCAACATGATTGGGATTGACGTCACTTCGTCCCAAAAGCCTTTTTACTACTGCCTCATGCCCTGTCTTGGCCCCCCACGAGAGTGGCGTTTGGCCATACTCAGTGTCTGCATGGTCAACATTGATGTCCTCTCTTTGCAGGAGCAGCTTTACAACCCCTTCATGCCCGTTTTCAGCCGCCAACGACAGTGGCGTTTGGCCATAGTAAGTGTCCGCTAGGTCGGGATTGACGTCCTCTCGTGCCAAAAGCATCCTTACAACCCCAGTATGCCCACTCTTAGCCGCCCGTGACAGTGGCGTTCGCCCGTAATTGGTGTCTGCTTGGTCGGGGTTGACATCTTCTCGTTCCAAAAGTACCTTCACTGCCTCTTCATAACCTTTCTCTGCTGCCCAAGAGAACAGTGTTTGTCCGTATCGATTGACCGCCTGGTTGGGATTGACGTCCTCTCGGTCAGAAAGCACCTTTACCACCTCTGTATGCCCGTTCGTCTTCGCCCAAGAGAGAGGGGTTCGGCCATATCCGGCGTCTACATGGTCGCGCTTGACTTCTTCTCGTTCCAAAAGCGTCTTGACTACCGCCACATGCTCGTTCCCTGCGGCCCAAGAAAGTGGCGTTCTGCCATACTTGGTGTCTGCACGGTCGGGATTGACGCCCTCACGTTCCAAAAGCATCTTTACTACTCCCACATGCCCGGCCCTGGCCGCCAAAGAGAGTGGTGTCCGACCGCATCCGGTTTCAACATGGTCGGGATTGGCACCTTGTTTCAAAAGCAACCCTACCACCCCCACATGCCCATTCTCAGCTGCCCAAGAGAGTGGCGTCCGCCCATCCTGGATGGTTACCATATTGGGATTGACATTCCTTCGTTCCAAAAGTATCCTCACCAACTCCTCAAGCCCCTCCTCAGCTGCCCAAGAGAGTGGCCTTCTGTAAGAGTTGGGGAACTCTTGGTTGGGGTTGACGTCTCCCCGCTCCAAAAGCATCTTTACCACACCCAGATTCCCCTCCTCTGCTGCCCAGCCAAGTGCTGCAGAGCCATTTACAGCTTCTACCAGGTTAGGATTGACGTCCTCCCTTCCCAAAAGCCTCTTCACTATCCCCTCATACCCCTTTAAAGATGCCTCTATGAGTGGCGTCCTGCCGCCATAGTCGTCCCCAAGGTCGGGCCAGATATCCTCTTGCTGCAACAGCATCTCTACAACTGCCTCCTCCCCTCTTTCGGTTGCCCATAAGAGAGCTGTGCGCCCCAAGCAATCTCTTGCATTAACATCGCATTCCTTCATTTCCAATACAGCAGCAAGTATCTCCAAGATCCCGAAGAATGCTACTGCGTGGAGTCCCGTAAATCCCGTTCGTCCTTCTGCCTCGTATACCGCCTCCCACCACCGTCCATCGTCATAACCCAATAACAGGTGTGTAGCAGATATGTGTTCATCAAATTTATTGAGCAGCATGAATGCAAGTAGTTTGACATTTTCTGTCATTCCCATTCTTGCGTGCTCCCCCCAATAGCAAGAAGCATAGTTAAGAAGGGGGATGGGTGGGGTGGGCCGTTTAACATCTTCGATCTCAAGATCCCGGACATATCTATAATTCAGGTATGTCAAGCAAACCTCGGCAATTGCTGAGTGAGGATTCTGTAATAGGGTAGGATCACTTGAGAGGTACTCCTGAAGAGTAAAGTGGACCAGTCGGACAGTGGATGAAGATGCCTCGACCACAACAAGACCCAGACAAGATGAGAGGAGTGTCTTTAATGCAGGGACGTTATTCCGATCCAGATCTTCAGATCCTATCTCAACTCCTAGGGCCTGGCAGAGGTCGTCAGCGCGTAGTGGCCGCCGGGAATTCAATACCCACATCAGGACTTTCAACCCGAGTACTGATTTATTTCCCTTTTGCGCCTTGACCCGGGTCATGGTTGCCTCGTATGCGTCGCCCAGTCCATTACCTCCCGCTATCGCCTCAAGTTTTTTTCTTCTCTGAGAAATTGTCACTTCGCCGAGAATAGCATCGATGTTTAGGGAAACGAGGAGAAATCTGTATGCGCAATCTCCGGTAAGTACCCATCTTTAGTAGAGGGGAAATTCCAAATGCTCATACTCACATATCGGACATCTTTTCCGAAATAACTTTCACAACATCCGCCTGTAAATCATGATCCATGGCCTCTGGCTCGTCGTCCCTCTCTATCCTGATCTTCAGATAATTTCGGATGTCGTTCTGTCTAGGGCTGACGGGTATCACGACTACCTCGGCGAAATATCTCTGAACAGTTTCCTTGACAGGGGGCCTCCCAGTGAGGAATATTCTGGTCGTAGGGGACTCCAGAACAATTTCTCGCAGCGACTCGAGTAGCTCCGGGAGATCCTTCGGTAGGCATTCATCGAGTGCATCGATGCAGATGAAAACTTGAGGCAGCGAAGCAACTGCGACCCTCAACATTCCAGTCAGATCAGCGAGCCGCAGCCCTCTGCCACCAATCTCCTTTTTCCCATTCTGAAACGCCTCTCGCACATTGTTCGGAATGTCACCCCTGCCTACCAGCTGCTTTAGAATGGCTCCCATCACGTTGATGGCTGTCTGCTCATGCTGCGCAAGGAAGTCATAATATAAGCACGCTACGGCGATATGCTCTGTTTTTGCCTGGTCGCAAAGGCTGTCAATCACCAGGGAACTAGAATTTCTCCAATCAGTGGTATTCTCTTCTTTTCAGGCACACCGCCTCTCACCTTAGATACGTCTTGCCTACTCCTGGGTTCCCCGAGCAAAACAAGACAGCCTTATCCGCTCCACCGTCAATGGACCTCCACTCGCAAAACGCGCTGGTCTCTAGAAGCCAGTCCCCAACACCATCAAATCTGTCGTTGCGCACCCCTTGATGTCTGTTGTTAGGCTGCAATGGTGAAAGCCAGCGCAGGATCTGTGCATCCTCATCCGATTTATAAACAGTCTTGTTGTAGCTTCCGATGGTGTTTCCGCAGTTGACAGGGCTGTCGATGAATTTTATCGATTGTGTATATGCTCTCTGGGCCATGATGTTCTGTCTGGGATGCTGGGTGAGTGTGCAAAATAGTACGATACAGTAGGATGTAGGGTGAATGGGTGAGTTTATAAAACCTCCTAGGGGCAAGGCTATAGGAAAGCGGGGGGATGTAGCTTCTCTTCAGGCAATAACTCTATTGTCCAATCATTTTCGTGCCAGGAAACCGGCATATTCGGGTGCCCGGTGAATCTCCGAGACCTGACTGCGCCCCACAGAATACTCTAATATCAGGCTATGCTATGTGATACAAGTACCAGCACGAGGCACCATAGTCTAGGACACAGCCACTCGACGGGAGTGCTTACTACATTATAGAATCCGCTCTCCGCATATTCGAATAGCTTATAATCAAACAGTGCAAATCAGAATGGGGCAATAAAGAGAACCAAGCCCCCCAATCTTCAAAACTGTGATAGGCAGATGAGGCATTCCAAATGCGGGATCCTCTCAAACACTCAGGGCTGCGAACTCCACCTCACAGCGAATAAGGCACCATAAAAACCACAATGATCGGCTCATGTGCTATGGTATGTCGTAGGAAATTCCCTACTCTCCAGAAGGATCGAGGGATACAGCAATGGGTGCGTTGCTCAGCCCCGATACGACGCGCAAAAAAAACAAAAAAGCACCAGACCTCAACAGAGGATCCAGCTCCAGCGATATAGCATATGGGCCGAATATTGAAGATTTTACGGTATGATATTTGTTTGCATATTAGGTGGCCATGTTCCCTTGTTTTGAGAGGCAATGTTTCAAGAGCCTCGCTCATATTGTTAACTCAGGGAGACTCTCCTTAGTTAGGCCGCTCACCAAGTAGATTGAGTTTATTGGGCGATATTTTCATACACCTTGACAACCAGTATTGGCAAAACCACAATATAAGACTTCACCCAGACTGTGAAGCAAAAGGAGAAGCCCCGACCTGACTAGTAATTTTTAACTACCGCCTATTAGTTTTGTTCTTCAAGCGTGCGGAACCCCATGGTATTGAAAGGCTGACCGGTATTATAGTCAACCTTGTGTAGAGGAAGTAAAAACGGCTTCCAGACGGCAACAGCAAAGGGCTGGAAAGACAAGGCTGTGTGCAATTCTACTCGTGCAGTTTCTACACTAGTAGCGGGGGCCTTGCGTAAACCTCTCCCTTCGCACATTCCAGCCCCATGATCCTCCTACCGGGGGCACAGCTACTGCTACTACACACTTGGGAATTTCTATTGCGTAAACCTTTATCATGTGCTAGGCCTATCTGCGATTGGTAGGAAGGAGGCAGGAGTGAGAATGTTAAATCGCTTCGGAGATCTTGCCATCCCCTGACTTGTACTCGAGTACAGTACTCGAGTATTGCACTCGTGATGTCGCAGGGGTCCTAAATAGTGTTCGTTACGGGGCGGGGAGGGGCGGGCTTTCACTTGCCAGGCCCAGACATTACACGGAGCCGGGGGAGAACATTTCTCCCCCCGTCCCCGCTTCACCCCGGTCCGGGGCCCGCTCTCAGTCACTCCCAGGACCGGGCCCCTTTTCTTGCCACCCATTTTTGACGGGGGCCCGTCTGGGGCATGGATGGGGCGGGGCCCTGGACGGGGGAAGGGGCGGGGAATGGATAAAAAAACACCACGCCCGGCCCTGATGAGCGGGGCGGGGCGGGGAATCTGGCCAGGGCCCCGTCGTTTTAGGGGCCCTTGAGGCCCCGTAACAAACTCTAGTCCTAAAAAGGGACTGCTATTCAAGACAAACTTGCGTCGTAGGAGTATGTCGGTTCCGGAGGTTTGTCGAGAACTTAGATACGCAGGGGAAGTATACTTCATTACTCAACCGAGACTTGAATAGTGAGAATGATGTCAAATGTTGATCCTAGTTCCTGCGGACACTGTGTATCTCTCTTCCCTACGGAGGTACAGGGCATAAGTTTTGTAGGTTACACAGGGAGTGAAGGCAGCAAACTTCGCTTGTAGAACCTACAAAACTTATGCCCTGTACCTCCGTACATACCCCCAGAACTGACAATCCTCCCGAGATGATTTTACGGCACTTCGCAAATTTGTCCCGAATTAATAATAAATTTATGTAATAGAGGTTCGGTTTACAATCGCCTCGACACTGCGGGTCTTAGTTGATCACATGACATCCGCAGGCACTTTATGAGCCGTAAGGGAGGATATGCCAAGAGGAATCGCAGCCTCATCCCAGATTACCTTCTCTTTTTCTCTTTCTTTTTTTTTCATTTTAATCCTTGGATGGGCTTGCCGCGCAAAGGGGAATCCCGCCAAGCGCCCTACAGTATCGCCAAAAGACTCTAATTACGCAAAATAAACTTGAAATCACCCCCTACAGAAACCATTAAACAATAGCAAACACAATCAAACTATCATTCCTCACTAAGTAGCCAAATATTCCTTATCCAAGATTACTCCCTGGTCTATAACTAAATATTTATAATTACTATAGAGGTAATACCTCCAAATTCCCGCAAAGTATTCCCAATAAATAAAACGATCCGACTTCCTCTTAATGAAAGCGTGATTCCTCGTCTATGCCTACTTTCACGTTAATAGCAGATACTACTGTTACAAATGTTGAGTCCTCTGCCCCGGGGCTGGGGTCACTGCACCAAACGAAGAAACTAGCTTATATGCTGATAGGATACGGCAGCCAGACGTCATGCGCCCTAGCAACACACACCAGTAGGGTAACCTTAAGGTATCGTAATCGTACAGGGAGGGCTCCGGTGGAACTAGCCGAGGAGAGGCTCCAGCCCCAGCCACCCACTCACTCAACTCACCAGGCTCGCTTGTTTCCATGGCCCCCAACACTGTCGAATCGGTTGATTCATGCTGAAGCGCAACTTTAGCAATCGCCCAAAAAAAGCGTCTCTCCCCGAGCTTTACCCATACTAGATTATTAGACTAGAACTCGTGTTTCCATGGGCGAAGCGCAGTTCCGAACTGTGATCCCAGCGTGTAAGTCAAAGCCAAAGCAGCCTTTTTTTTTTGTGTGTGAAGAGGGTGCGCGGCCAATATACATGAAAGTTACGTACCCTATCTAGGCGCAATACAACAAGGTTTACTAAATTATTCTTATCAGACTTACGTGACTGTTACATCTACAGTATCTGGTGCGCCGAGTCTCGCCGAGGGTGTCGGCTACGGAGGTTCAGCGCCAGGGTGCTCTATGTTCCACAAGCGAGGTTTGCGGCTCTTACACCTTGTGCAACATGCGAAACTTAGGAGCTATGCCTTCGGACTACTTCCCCAAGCATTCATCCTGTCCCCCCGCCAATATTCGCACCATGGTAGGCTAACTCATGTACGCTTATTCGCAAAACAATTCCAGGAGAAGAAAAACAGCCTCCAATCGTATAATTCATCTACTGGATCTAGCTTAACATGCCAGGACTACAAACCCTCATCCCGGCCCTATTGCTTATGCGGCCTCGCGATTGACAGGTATGAATGTGGTATTATCCGGTAAGCTAGGGTTAGGGCTCTAGTTCCATTACTTGGAAATCTACAAGTATCATACCTCCCATGATCGTATCCAGAGCAGCAGAACCCTGATCGGAGTATGATAACCCCAAAAGCGAATTGCAGGTGATCACTTAGCCCCAGTGAGGTGAAATGGGCCACACACTAATGCAAGATGGGCTTCCTCAAGCTCGCCGACAATCTTCACCCAATTGCTTGTGATGGGTGGATCTCATTATACTAGACACTCTTAATATGTTGTGAGGGAGAACGTAGTTTTTATTGACTATAGAAGTAAGATAAAATAGTGAAGACGTGAACGAGAAAAGACTGATGATCAAAATAAAATGATAAGGAAAAAGATCTTGCTTTAATCTCATGAACGATGTGCAAGAAGAAAGTGACTAGAAAAACTTTTCCTCCACATGATACAGGTAATGAGTGATCTGGAACAAGAGTGTTTCAGATACTGTTGATGAGAGGAGGAGAAACAGGAACTAATGCACGACAAAAAATAAAACCAAACATGAATCAACGGCTCCGGTCACAGGTTTCAACAGACACTAATATGTCCAAAAAGCAAGACAAATCCAAACTTAATGAAGAACAAAATAAGAGTAGTGAAGAGCGAGGACACTGCCGTCCGGCCAAGTTCAACTCGAACTCCAAGGAAAGAAGTAACCAGGGCAAGAAGGAGAAGCAAAAGAGAAAAGATAAATTGCCAAAACTCAGTGAAAACTAGGCAAGACCCTCATAAGAGCCTATTTACATTTGGATCGCCGGAGGTCTTTCCAGAGAAATCTCACATTCCACAATTTAGTTATGGAAGAAGAATCCTTTTTGTAACGAAGAATGAAGAATGCGAGTGAGGAAGGTTAAAGATAGATGAAAGAGACAACGACCCAATACCAGTCGACAACAATTAACAGGGTTAATTAGGTGTTGTTAGGATCAGCGTCGAGAGGATACAGGAACATAGGGCGACGCTGCTCGGGGGTGTGGTGGTTCGGTTCCGGGTAAGGGAGTCCAAGAGTTGCAGTGTATGCATCGCTCACTCCATTTTCTCTCGTCCATGGTTCCACTTCATTTCCTCTCTGAAAAAGTGCAACCTCTCCCGAGATACTGCCGATGCTTAGCGAAAGAAGTGGGGATCTGCACACAACTCTTTCTAAGCATATATGACAGGTAGAGGGGAAGCGCCAAGTTCTCATATACACATACCCAACATCTCTTTTCTAGAACAACCCTCACAACACCGCCGGTGAATCCTCACGTCCATCCAGCTTGTTATCCCTGTCTCACCTCATCTCTAGGTAATTCCTGATATCGTGAGCTTTCGCTAGGCAAGGAAGGAGTAGGAGAAGCGCACGACGGTGATATCTCCCCCCTGGCCCTATCGCACAACCTGTTGATCGCTAATGAGCTAGAATTTCTCCCCGTCAGTACTAGTCATTTGTTTCAAAGAGCCCTCACATCTCAGATATGTCTCTCTGACTGCCATTTTCAGGGAGTAGAGCAAGATTACCTTATCCGTTCCACCCGTACGACCCTTCTACTCCTGGAATTCGCTTATTTCCAAAAGCCAATCTCCAACATCAATTATCTTGGGGCACACGCCACGATGTCTGCTATCTAGCTCCGGTGGAGGTAGCTGGTATTTAATCTGTACACCCCTATCGGATCCATGAACGGTCTTGCTACCCCCACTATTGTGTTGCCGCAGATGCCACCGTTGTCGCCAAATCTGACCGATTGCCTATGTGTACAGTACACAGACTGGGCCCTGGTCAGTCCGAACCTTAGTTGAGCGTAGAAATGGTATGAAAAAGCGAAATGTCGGGTGAGTGGGAGTTTACAAAATTTCCTGTCGGCAAAGCTGAATCAAAGCGGGGGTGATGTGGCTTCTCTTGTGGCAGCTGCGGTCGAATCATTTCTGTGCCAATGAAATTCCAAGGGAGTTGAGGCTTAGATGAATTCCGGGATGACTCAGCACCCTGGGTAACGAAAAAACACAAACACAAAACCTCTACTTGCGCGTTGCAGAAGTTTCCGGAAATGTGGAGACTTGGCATGGGACTTTGGAGGAGGCAACAGCTAAGTTAGCGCCAAGCCAAAGTCCACATTTCCGGAAACTTCTGCAGTGCGCCAGTACTCGAGTACAGTGGTGCAAGAATAAGACGCCATAGTGCAGGGCACGGCTCCTCGATGGAAGTATCCATCATCAAATTTAAACCCTATTGCAATTCGGCGATCGCCCAGGATTTGGGTTAGATTCTGCTCCTGTGTTCCAAATTCTTATGGCTAATGCTCAACCGGCCCAAGCAAGAATAAGAAATGAACTTACGAGTAGATTTAGCAACCCGAAAACGCGAATAGTGTAACATAAAGACTGATATTCTGGATAAGTTCCCCGTACAATTAAAATGATAGTTATCCGATTAAAATTAATTGCACGCCAACTGGACAGCAAATAAATGGAATCCACCCCCCGGCAGTCTGTATTTGGATTGCAGTACCGGTATCTATTCAAGAGTTGGGAGATAGGATTCCTTTTCAAGTTCATTGCCCAAATGTCGAATGTGATTCAAAGCGGGGGGGTAAGGTGTGCGCTCCATTGGAACGACGTTATTCGCTGCTATCGGAGGCTTAAGTTAATAGGGTAAGCTTCATGTCTCTGCCTATCAGCCTGTCGAAAAACCCATAACTCAATTCGGGAAGATAATAGCCGGTAAACAATTTTAGTTCCCCTTTTATTCTCTCTTTGCCTTCCCTGGAAATAGACCTTGAGCTCTGCACCATTCTTCAACTCCAACGATAGTACTGTACCCTGGGCCCATAGAACTTGACGGATATATGAGACTTTCAGCATATAATAACCGATTCCACCCAGGAGCTTCTACTATCCATGGTCTCTGAATGACAAAAGGCACAAATGCGTTGTGGTTAGGCGCATACTAAAGATTCGGAGGGTGTAAGATTGATATTTGTCTTGGTGATGGCTTGATGAGCACCGGCTAAGCGAGAATAGTGCGAGACCCTCTCGTGTAGAAGTAATAAAAGATACAGAGTACTAAGTGTGTTGATTTTTCTTTACTCCTAAAACGATATTTCATGTGTAATTCGGCTCATGTTTCTAACATCACAACATTATTCGTATTTAGCTGAATACCTGTTCGACCCACAGGGAAGGGTCTCAGTTTTCCCAATTACCAAGACTCATATCCAGATCTAGCAACTGTACCTTCAAGTTTTTGTATTATTGCAATTTTTCTATCGGCTATCGAGCATGCACATAATATTATCCAACAAATGCCCCCACCAAGATAATCGGAGACATGACCTCATACCTTTAGAGAATCTAGCTTAGCAAGCCCCTCTTGCCCTCCGGCTATTACTATGCTAGCGCCAAGGTTGGCCAGTAAATATTAAAAAGTGATTATAGCAGGAATATTAGGGTTAGGATTATGAATGAATCGGGACACCCCCCCTCAATGGCATGTATCAGAACAAGTATTGAAACACAACAACCTATAGAGGGACCGGTTAGTGACAACTTGGCAGCTGTAGAAGAAATTACTGGGAAGAGATAAACTAGCAGCTCATCAATTTAGGATTGATTTCTTCAAGCAAACCCGCAGTCTATCCCCGCTAACTCGCTTGCAGCAGGCGGCACGGCATTTTGCGTCTATCCACGAAACGTAAGACAAATACTGGACTAAGAACAGAGTACCAGGAATTAAGAGCAAGTGATAAGACCGGGTTTAACCAGAACTCTAAAGGAATAAACACGAGAAGGAAAAAAATCTGAATGTAGATAAATAGCAATAGCCAAAAGAAACTAGAAAAATGTCCCCGCCGATACCTATTTACATGCCTAATCTTACCCACAGCAACCCCCACCTAGCAAGTACCTATGGAATAAGAATCTATCTAGTAACCAGGAAGGAAAGATATGAAAGAGAAAAAGCGAAAGGACGAATAAGAGAGGAGATGACAGAACACTAGTAGAGTGCAAACGAGAGTGTTGGTTAAGTAATGTTAGGGCTAGCCTCAGCTCACCGCGGTCGACGGAAGAGTCCTAAGGGCAGCTCGGCAAGAGGCCGAGACCACCAGGGTGGGTGGGGGGCCGGGTCACAATTATTGTCTTTGTCGGAATTAGGCTCGTCCCGTAGGGGTAGGACCGGTGCAACTCCATGCCGTACATCTTCCCGCTCCAAAAGTATCTTGACTACCCCTCCGTGTCCGTTCCTGGCCGCCCACTCGAGTGGAGTCAGACCATCTTTGGTGCCTGCCCGGTTGGGATTAACGTCCCCTCGTTTCAAAAGCATCTTGACTACCCCCTCATGCCCCCAGGCTGCGGCTCGGGAGAGGGGCGTATGGCCATATTTAGTATCTGCACGGTCGGGATTGACGTCGCCTCGTTCCAAAAGCATCTTGACTATACCTCCATGTCCACTCACTGCTGCCAGCAATAGTGGTGTTACGCCGCATTCGGGGTGCGCATAGTCGGGATTGACGTCCTCTCGTTCCAAAAGTATTTTTACCACCCCCTCACGCCCTGCGATAATAGCCCACATGAGTGCCGTCCGACCATGCTCGGTGTCTGCATGGTCGGGATTGATGTCTCCTCGCTCTAAAAGCATCAGTACTATCCCTTTATGCCCGGACTCGGCTGCCCACGAGAGTGGCGTCCTGCCATATTCGGTGTCGGTCTGGTTGGGGTTGACGTCCTCTCGTTCCAAAAACATCTTTACTGCCCCCTCACACCTCATGATAGCGGCCCAGGTGAGTGGCGTTCGTCCATATTCGCGATCTGCCTGGTCGGGATTGATGTCTTTTTGGGCTAAAAGCACACGCACTATCTCCGCTTGCCCACGTCGGGCTGCCCAGACGAGAGCCGAATTCCCCATGCGGTCGGCGGTATTAACGTCCCATTTCCCAATATCAAATACTAGAGTTAACATCTCTGTGACCCCTAGGAATGCTACCCCATGCAGTCCTGTAAATCCCCTAGGTCCCGCCACCTGGCTAAATAATGAGCTCCAGCCAGTATATCGACGATTGAACAACAACAGTATTTGAGATGATATATGCTTATCAAATCTATGGAGAAGCTTCAGTGCAAGTATTTTGGCATTTTGGGTCATCTCTATTTTTGCATGTTCTCCCCAGCAAACAGAGGCATATTCTAGAAACGGCATTGTTGAGGGGGCCGAGTCCATAGCAGGCGAAAGATCAATGACAGATCTAAAATTGAGATATGTCAAGCAAACCTCGGTAATTTGCGAGTGTGGGCTAAGGAATAGGATATTGCCTAAGAGATGTTCCCGCAGAGTGAAGTGCACGATTTGGACTATGGACGAAGACGCCTCGAGCGTCAGAAGGCCCAGGCAAGATGCTAGGACCAATCGTATTGTAGGAACAGCTTCAGGATCCATATCTGAAGATCCCATCACTACTCCGAGGGCATGGCAGAGCTCCTCGTCCCGTAATGGCCTTTCCGAATACAATACCCACATCAGTGCTTTCATCCCGAGTACTAATTTGACCCCCCGCTGCGCGTTCAGCCGGACTAGGGTTGCCATGTAGGCTCCACTCATCCCATTACCGCTCGCGATCTCTCTAAGCTTGATTCTCCTTTCACTAATCGTGATCTCCCGTAGGATAGCCTCGACGCTCAGCGAAACAAGGAGGAAGCTAAATCCAGACTCTTGTAAGCACTCACTTATACACAACGAATAGAGGGAAACGCCAAATGCTCCTACCCACCTATCAGACATCTTTTGCATAATAATTTGCATAATATCGGCCCGTAAATCCCGGTCCATCGCCTCTGGCTCGTTATCCATGTTTAACCTCATCTCCAGGTAATTCCTGATATCATCCCGGTTAGGGCAGATGGGTATCACAATCGCACCGACGAACTGTCTTCGAATGACTTCATTGACATGGGGCCTCCCGGTAAGGAAGATTCTCGTCGTAGGGGACTCTCGAACAATATCCCCTAACAACTCAAGTAGCTGGGAAAGATCCTGTGGCCGGCACTCGTCTAAGGCATCGATACAGATGAAAATTGGTGGTAGCGAGGCAATTGCGATCTTTAACATTCGCATCAGATCCGGAAGTAATGGCCTTCTCCCGCCAACTTTTTTTGCTTCCTGAAATGCCTCCCGTATATCCCTCGGGATCCTCTCCCCTACAAGCCGCTTCAAAATTGCTCCCATTATATTGGTGAGTGTCAGCTCCCGCTGGGCAAGGTAGTCGTAGTATAACCATGCAACCACTCTATCTTCCTCCTTTGCCTGATCGTATAGGCTGTCGATTACTAATGAACTAGTATTTCTGGCCATTAGTGGTCGCTTCTTCAAAAGAATTCCGCCACTTACGTGAGATGTGTTTTTCCCACTCCCGGATCCCCGAAGCAAAACAATACAGACTTATCGGTTCCACCTTCACCCCCTCTCCACTCCTGAAACTGGCTTGTTTCCAAGAGCCAATTTCCAACACCCTCAAATCGGTTCTCGCGCACGGTGTGATGTCTGCTTTCTGGCTCTAGCGGAGAGAGCCAACGCATAATCTCTGCATTTTCGTTGGAGTTAATGACGATGGTGTTGCGACTATTGGTTACGTTGCGACTATTGGTTACGTTGCCACTGTTGACATTGCCCTCACCGATTGGGACTCGGCGTGTATTCCCGAACATAATGCTTAGTCTAAATTTTCAGTTAGGTATAGAAATAGTAGAGAAATATGGAAGGTTGATGGGGGAGTTTACAAAACTTTCCCGTGGGTAAAGCTGAAGAATAGCGGGGTTATCTAGTTTATTTTGTGGCAACTCCAACCAATAGAGAAGACACTGGAAGATTTAGTGGATTGCTACGGCCTAACTCCACCCCGGGGACTGCTCGATTACCAGGTGTTGTGCTACCGCGATTCAATGCAAGCCTTGGACACAGCATTCTATGAGACAACCACTAGACTGGGGTCTTTGTGATATAAAGCTTACTCCCCCATTCCTGCATCTCATAATCTTTGAGTGCGAATTTGAAAAATAACCTGATAAAATAATCAAGCCCCCCATCTTCAAACTGTAATAGCCTAATGAGACATTTCGGGGGAGAGATTCTCTCTTAACTGCTCGCATCCATGAAATCCATGTCACTGCGAATTACGTACCGTATTCCCTTCCACGTTTGGTCTCCATGTTCCCTTATTTTGCGGATAAAATGCCGAACCCCTGGGTGACATTGTCGGCCCCAAGAGACTGCCCTTGTTTCGGTCGCACATTAAGCAGATCGAACCCATTAGTATTCGCGTGGGGATTCTTTCATTCACACTCAAAATGGGTACAACCGCAATTCAAGATTCTAAGCTAGGCCCTTCTTCACAAGAGTCCTCAACATGGTAGGAATTAAATTTTAATTACCCTTATTTCCGTCCTCACCACTTGTTGCTCTTCCCTCGTGCTGAGTCTGCCACAATTTTGAAACACAAACCCGAGGAGAGTCCCCAGAATATCTGCAGTAGAAGCAAGAACAGCACAGCAATGATAACTTGCAGGGAACGGCGCCGCTCTCTTCGACATGCGCTGTACTTTCAGCCGCCCCCTCGCCTAAACCTGGCTCTTCCGAGGTTCCGGCAACACTTCCTACTCGCAATTACAGGATTCTCGCAAACACGACCACTCTTGTATTATTTTGAGATCCGTGAAGGAAGCTGAATTCTGGCTGTATGCAATGGCAGTTGTATTCACAAGCGTCTTTCAAATAAGAGTAGACCTTACTGATGCACCCCATTCAACTGAAACTCCAGCAGGAAGCATACATTGTTCTCGGGGATCGCAGGCGTGTACTCGTAATTCTCTGACGTTTGTGAACACGACTGCTATTGCATACACCAAAATGTTGAGGCTCCGGCGTACTTTTTGCATGTATGCAATAGCAGTTGTGTTCACAAACGTCAGAGAATTACGAGTAAACAGCCGTCAAAAGCCTGGTCTAGCTGGGGTGCGCGGTAGGCTAACAGGGGCTCTGCATTATTATTGGCTGGGTAGAACACGTCAACTACACAATGGGGGACACTTCAACATGTTTGCATCCGGACCGCTACTCCTGAGCAAAATAATTTATGGTGCACTCCTTAATCTGACGTGACAACGGCACTCCCCGCCAAAAATGCCCGAACGAACAGCCTCAACCAATTCTCGGAAAAAAAATCATGCCAATAGTAACATGAGCGATTGCGAAGAGGAAGATGGGGGGTGAGAGGATAGTGCAACCAGGGTTGGCGCTTGGGAAGCGTGGAGCTTTTGTGGATGGTGTGTCTAGTTTTGTGTGAAGAGAGGATGTTCGGCTAGGGGCCTCCCGCCTGTAATATCGGGGATTCAGTTCCATGTGATAAAGTCCCTAGAGTGATCCCCTTGACAAGACCCCTGGCGCCACTCGGTGATAGGTATTTCCCATGTACCGAGAGATTCGGACTCGGGGGTGCTATTAAAAATCGCATACGGACAATTGGTTATTTTTTCCGCCCCCTAATGATCCCCCAGAGTACTGGAAAAACCGAGAATAATTTGACCTCGTCGTAGGATGTTAGAGTTATCTTTCCTAGTAAGGTCGGGCTTTTTCTTCTTTTTTTTTTTGGTTGTAGCGCAGTGCTGGAAGACAGATTTTTCGCTGTGTTCTTCCCGCCTAACCGAAAGGAGCGGATTCCAGGTGATTTTTATCTATATGCGGCGGAGGCTTTCTCGCTTATACCTGTTAGTGGCATTGATTAATATCGCTTTGGTCATTTCCTATCCCAATCTCCCAACTAGCCTGGCACGGAGCGGCGGACATATTCGTACTTTCTATCACACCAGAGGAATACTTCCGATAGGATAAGAGCGAAGGCTCGAGCGAAATGTGTGACGCCTCAGTTCCTACTGCTGTCCTCGCGATATCCATGGGAGGTTTTTTAAAAAAAGGGTTGCTATGTAATCCTGCTAGGAATTGCCATTTTCCCTTGGATCTCAGTTCGATGCAAGCGAAATTCGTTTCAAAAATGCCTCCGCGCTTGGGGCTACAACTTTCTCACGTGACACCTTTAAAATGAGCCGCAACCAAAGATAAGCTTCAAGCGACCACAGCTCCGACCATGATAACCTTCCTTTTTCTCACCCCGCCCTTCTTTTGTCAAATACTTCGATCGCCTTGTAAAGTATGGAAAAATCCTAGAGGCCGCCCTGAAGGGTGGCCTGGAAAACAAAGCTACACGAAAGAAATTTTAAATGGCCCCTTACAAAATAAATGGACAAGTTCAAGCACTATCAAATCATCGGTAACAAATCTTGGACCAAGAGAATCTTTCAAGCAGATACCTTAGCCCCGCGAAGCTATTCCCAATGAAAAAGTGTACATTTTCCTCCCACCACGAATCGGTGGCTACTGCGGTGTAACGATATGTAGCCCCCTGTCCCGGCATTGCGCTAACAGAATCGGGTTCCAGTGCCAGTAGCAGAACGCCTGCTGCACCCCCCCCCCCCGGCTCAAGAATCAAATACTCTTACAGCAGAACTAACCAAGCAGAGGCTTCTGCTCCTGTCAGGGTTCAGCCTTCTGAGTCCTTGTAAATCGCCAAATCGCCAAATCGCCCTGTTCCAAACTCCGATGCGTGTAGACCACCGAATAGGTCACTGCGCACGCCTTCATGTCTGGTGTTTTTCTTCACTCTCGTAGTGAAGGGAGCCAACTCATAATTTTCGCATTGATTTATAGACGAGAGGTGCTGTTAGAACTTCTTACGAGCATTCTGTTACCGCAGCGACCACTCTCCTCGCACCATTTGATTGGTTGTGATTGTGTAGTCTATGCCAAGGCGCTTTGTCCAAATTCTTTTGTTCTGCATGAAAATGGCGGAGTAATGTGTGGGGTGAATGGGGGGGGCCCACAAAGCCTTTCGGCGGCGAAAAGCTGAAGGAAGGCGGGGTAATATGGCACCTTCCTTCTGCAGATGGGATTTGAACACAATATAATTTAGACTTAAAGATGCATTTCCTCGCTTGCGCTATTGAACTATGTCAAACCAAGAGAAGTCTACCGTTATATATACTCTCACCTCCCAATTTCATACGATACACAACGCCATACCTAAATAAATATCGATGTGCTAGGTAATCACGTAGGTGTCGCACAACCGACACACCTGCGTGATCGTACCGGATAGAAAATCATATTATTCACCATCGTGCAATAAATCGCATTAACATCTCAATCCTTGATCTCCAAAATCGTAGCAGCTGTCTGCATAATCCCAACAAGATATGAGACTCCGTCGAGTTCTCTACATCCACTAGCTACTCCTCCTCTCCAGTAATAAACTATGTCCCAGAACCGATCTTGATTATAGCGCAATAGAAGCAGTTGAGCAGATATATGCTGACAAAATCTATCGAGAAGCCTGAAAGTAAATTTTGCGACATTCTCTACTATGCCCCTTCTATAGGCGCCCAAATAAAAAGAGCGATATTCTAGAAGGGGTATTGTTGAAGGATCTGAGAGAAGAGTTGGTGCAAGGGCCTCGGTATTCTTAAACCAGAGGCATGGCAGGCAAACCTCCTCAATTATTAAATGAGGATTATAGAATAGATTCGAATCACGCAAGAGGTATTCTGGAAGGGTAAAGTGTGCTGGTTGGGCTGTGGGCGAAGATACCTCTTCCGTGACAAGACCTAAACAAGATGCTAGAAGGTTATTGGCCCGTGAATGTCCCCCGGATCCACATCCGAAAATCCTATCTCCACCGCTGGGGCATGACAGCTTCTCAGCCCGTAATGGCCATTCCAAATGCAACACTCGCATCAGGGCCCTCATTCCGAGCACCGACCCATTTCGCCTCTTCCTCCGCAGTCAGATTAGAATTGCTGTGTTGGCATCGCCCGGTCCATTGCTCTCATCTCTTCGGGTTTCTTGCTTTAGTAAAAGGTGATCTACCCGGAATAGCGGCGATGTTTAGACAAACAAGGAGCTCTCTGCGCACTATCTTTCGTAAGTATACCGGTATATCGCTGGTGGAGGGAAATACCAGATTCCGCTACACACATTTCCGACATCCTTTCCGAAACAATCTTCACAATACCCACCTGTAATTCATCACTCATTTCCTGTTGCCTCTCATTTCTTTCCAACAATACCCCCGTATTATCAGTCCTGTTTTCGCCCCCCCCCCCGGGGCATGGAAGTCATAGCACGATCATGTAGCAATAATATCATCATCCTCTACCTCTTTGCATAACCTACCAACGGCTAGGGAACTAAAATTTCACCATGTTAGTGATATTCGATTCCTCCAAAGAATCTACGTACCTCAAATATGTTTTGCCGACTCCGTGACTCCCGGTACAGAACGAGATAGCCTTATCAGTTCCACCACCACCCTCTGTCCATTCAGGAAATTGGCTCGTTTCCAATGTTAGCTCTATTAGCTCTATTAGCTCTACGATATGTTGAGGTACGGCTACCCACTTAGGTCATGTCTATGGGTTAGGTCTATCATTGGTTGTGCGGGAGTGGGCATGGCATGGGATTTCCTTTAAGTAGTCTTCTCTCTGTACGACTAGTCATTAACAAACATCTCACCTCACACACGTATCACACACACATCCCAACATCCAAAACCCAATATCCGACATCACCAACTCGGTCGGTAGGTACGCCATGAAATCTATTATCCGGAACGGGAGGAGGAAGTCAACACAACATTCGCATCCCGGTTGGGGCTACTGGGGGGATATTTGCTGTGGCACCCTCCTGTTTGGCGCAGTTGACATTGGTGTCGCCAAATTTGATCGATTGTGTATCTGCGTTCTGGGCTGTAATCTTCTGTCTAAAATGTTTGTTGAGGATAGGAATGGGTTAGTTTGGGGGGGGGGGTTTGATAAACTTCTTGTGGGTAAAGCTGACGAAAAGCGGGGCGATGTTTTTCCCTCTTGTCGCAACAACCTTACCTTCCAATCATTTCCTTGGCACGGAAACAGCCACTGAGTTGAGGCTCCGGTGGATTGTGGGGACTTGGATCCGCATCACGGATTACTCTCAAACATGTTACTGTGCAGTTTGACCAGAGCGCACTACACGGTATTCCATGACAGAGTCACTTTGCTAAATTGTCCATGATAATATTACGAAACCTGGTTTATTATAACTGCACAATTAGGCAAGATTGGATCCAGGGTTCAACTGGTGTTTCCCAAATTCCCAGAGTTAATAGCCAGCAAGTGCGAATCTGAATAAAGAAATGAACATATAGGTATATTTATCAGCTAGAGAATAAGACAGATATAACTTGATACCCGGTAGGTTATTCGCTATAACCCCCCTTTACCAGTAATACTACATGGGTGTTGTTGCAACCTACAATTGTGGTGCCGCAGTAAGTATTTGTCGTCGCCGAGGTTGATCAATTATGTCCTCGTGTAGAGCAGATTCTAGGCTACGATGCTTTGTGCAAAATGGTTGTTCTGTGTAGAAATAGTAAAGGAGTATATAGATTTTCCTGGTGCAGCGCCGCAGAAAGGCCTCGTGATGTGGCTGGCAGCTACGATACTCTCTAATCATTTCATAGCAAGAAAATACCAACTTAGATGAGGTTCTGAGGAATTAAGAGTAGACTGAGCGAGTATTGAGTGAGGTAGATATTTAGGAGTATAATAGCTTTGATTGTTTCTTGATGAACTCAAGCTTTAGCACTAAGTTATGTTAATCCTTTTTGGGATTGTTCCCTGTCGCCTTCCTGAGCACTCATCCCATCTCCCCACCAATATTCGCACAATGGTAGGCTAACTCATAGCGGTACATCTATTCGCAAAAAGGGATTGAAGCAATAAAAAAACTCCTCCGATCTTACATCTACCGGATCTAGATTAGCTAGCCTGGACTAGACACTCTGATCCCCACACTGCTGTTGATGCGGCTAGACAATTCACCGGTATTAGAGATATCAGGTAAGTTAGGGTTGGGATTCTAAAGTTGAGTTACTAGGAGAACTATCGTACCTCCAATGATCGTGCTTAAGGCAGCAAAACGAGTATCGGGGTATGATAGCTTAGGAAGGGAATTGTTGCTGATCGCCCCAGTGAGAGGAATTGGTGGGAGGAGATAAACCGAGGGCTCACGGTTGCAGGATGAGTTTCCTCAGGATCCCAGACTATTCTTACCCTATTGCTTGAGATTAGCCTTATTGCGCTAGCCACCGCTGCGCACAAAACATAAGACAAATACAAACTTGGCGGGGGGCAAAATCACGCGAATGGAGGGAGATAACACTGCCGTCGGTCCAAGTCCAACCGCAACTTCAAGGAAAGAAAGAAACAGGAGAAGTAGGAGAAGAAAAGGAGAGAAGATAAATAGCAAAAACTCAGAGAAAGCTAGAACACACCCTCACCAAAACCTGTTTACATTTGGATCGCCGGAGGTCTTTGCAGGGCAATCATTCACGCCATAATTAGTTATGGAAGGAGAATGCTTTTTGTAACGAAGAGTGAAGAAGTCGAGCGAGGAAGGTCAAAAATAGATTAAAAAGACGACTACCGGATACCAGTCGACCACTATTGATAGGGTTAATTATGTGTTGTTATGACATGCATCAGGAGGATGCGGGAACCCACGGCGCCGGTGCCCGGGGGTGTGGTGGCAGAGGCGGTTCAGTTACAGATGGGGAAGTCAAGGGACCGCGATCTAGGGCGACTCAATTGCTGGGGGCCTAACGTAGTAGGATCCTCACAGGTTGACTGTGTTTTGGAGAGAGTGAATGTGGAATCCTGCCGTGTGATCGAATATGACTGTGCGGATGTCCTTCATGCCGAAAAGGGTTGCTGTGCACGCACCACTCACTCCATTTTCTCTCGTCAATTGTTCAAGTTTTTTTTCCGCTCTGACTAAGTGTGACCTCCCCCAGAATACCGCCGATGTTTGGCGAAACAAGTGGGTATCTGCACACAACCTTTTCTAAGCATGTATAACCGCTAGAGGGGAAACGCCAAATTCTCATACACAATATCCAACCTCTTTTCCGGAAAACACCTGACAACTTTCACCGGTAAATCATCACTCAACTCAACTACCTTATCGCCCTTGCATAACTTCAGCTCCAGTCCACTTCCGATCTCTTCTGCTGTTGCCGGGCAAGGATGAGGTAGAACAAGCGAGCGGCGGTGATCTCTCCTTGCATAACTTAATCGCACAACCTATCAATCATGAAAAGGAACTAGAATTTATCCCGGTCAGTAACATTTGCTTCTTTTAAAGGACTCTCTCACCTCAGATACGTCTTTCCCACTCTCGCATTCCGGGAGTAGAACAAAACTCCCTTATCCCTTCTACCCTCGGCCCTCCCACTCCTAAAATTCGCTTGTTTCCAAAAGCCAATCTCCAATAGTGTCAACCCGGTTGGTGCTCACTCCACGATGTCTGTTCTCTGGCTTTGGCGAAGGTAATCAACGCATAATCTGTACGCCCGTGTATGATCCTGGAACGGTTTTGCTGTAACCTCCTATTATGTTGTCGCAGCAGGCGCGGTTGTCACGAAATTTGATCGTTTGTCTATGTGACACTGTCTAGGCCATGATCTTTCCAAAAGTTTGAGCGTAGAAATTGTATGAAAGAGCGATATGAAGGGTGAGTGGGGGGGGGTTACAAATTTTCCGGTCGGCAAAGGTAAAGAAAAGCGGGGTGATGTGGCTTATCTTGTGGCAGCTGCCGTCCAATCATTTCCATGCCAAGGAAATCCCAAGGCGGTTGAGGCTTAAGCAAATCGCGGGGAGCCGAGTCTGCATCGCGGGCGACTGTACGCCACAACGCAGCAGCGTCTAGTACTGAGTAAACCGCTACAGCGCATGACACGGCAACATCGTCATCATATCGCGAATCCACTTGCAATCAATCAACCTCTCAAGATTTAGGTTAGGTTCATCTCTTGTTTCCCTAATTATTATAGTTAATAGGCAATAAGCCTGACTAAGAATAAGAAGTGAATATAAGAGTAGGTTTAATGACCCAAGAACGAGAAAGATATAGCCTAACAGCTAATATTGCTGATGAGTTCCGCTCGCTCCTAAAGCTGTGGTCACTCTATTAAGCTTAATTGCACACGAACCAGGCACCAAGAAAATAGAATCCACCCCCAACAGCCTGTCATTTAACTGCGGTATCTTCCATTCTACGGTGGGGAGGTTTGATTCTTTTCCGAGTTCAAAATTCCAAAAATTCCAATATGATTTAGAGCCTATAGGTAACGTCAATACTCCATCGAATCGACGCTATTTGCTGTTATGCCATGCTTAATACGGTAAACTTCATGCACCTCCTCATCGGCCCGCTAAAAATAAGAATAATCCAAGACTAGAAGATGAAGTCTGGTGGATAATTCTAGTTCCCCTATGAATTCTACATCGATATCCAATGCCGATCGTGGCACACTTGGTCCTAAAATTATATTTCATGTTTAATCCGGCTCATTTTTCTAACATCACAATGCCCTTATCCGCCTTTAGCTAACAACGCGTTGGCAAATTGGCAAATTGACGCGTTTTAGTATTCCGCAATCACCAAAATTTATATCTTTTAACTGAATATTCAGGTTTTTGTGGTATGATACAGCAATATTTCTTTAGGTTATCGAGCCTGCGAATAATATCATCCGGCAAATACCTCCTGAAGGTAAGCGGACACACGACCTTATACATTTAGGGAATCTACCCTAGCTAGGCTACACTAACCCCCTTTGTCCCCCGGATTGCATCTTACCAGCGCCAATACTGGCCGGTATTAAAAATGGGTGATATCCGGTATGATGGTGTTAGGGTTAAATGGAATTGGACCCCCACCCCGCGATCGCGTGTGGCAGAACAAGTGGAGAACAATATTCTATAAAGGGGTCGGCTAATGATATCTCGGCAGCTATAAAGCCAACTACTTATAGGAGATGAACGAGCGGCTCACCAATATAGGATGGCCCTCTTCAAGATTCTCATCTATCTACTCCTACCAATTTCCTGTAGCAGGCCGCCACTCTATACCATAAATCATTATCCAAAAAGAGAAATGCAAGACAAACACCAACTTAGCAAACAGCAGAACAACTAGAATGAAGACGGAGAACACCAGGATAGGACCGTGTCTAACCAGAACCCCAAAGCATGAACAAAGCGAGAAAGAAATATGATATCATACAAAGAAAAAGCGGGTGAATAACAAAGAGTTAGAAGACAGACGCCTTTATCAAAGTCTAGTTATATACAAATCGACGGAGGTCTTGCTTACACTAATTCCCCTAAGTCCAGCTTAAGACAAGGAAAAAAATAAAAATAGAAGTGCCGGACCTTACTAGCAAGAATGGCAACCCCAAAGCCCTGACGTGAGGTTTTTAATTAGAGGAATTCTTAGAGTAAGCGAGGAAAGCTAAAAGACAAACACAAAAGCCGATGACCCAATACCAGTTAACCGCAATTGGCGGAGTTGAGGACGAGACGGAGGCCTGGTCACAATGATTGGCTTCGTCGGAACCAACATCGTCCCGTTCCTGTAGGATCCTCGCAACTCCATCATGTCCTCCGGAGAGAGCTAAAGATATTGGGTTCTGGCCGTTGTTATCTAGCACGGCGATAACGATGTCATTCCGTTCCAAAAGCATCTTGACAACGCTTTCATATCCGCGCTCCGCAGCGCACGACAGCGGCGTTCTGCCATATATGGTGTCTGCATGGTTGGGATTGACATCCTCTCTTTCTAAAAGTATTTTTACAACCCCCTCATTCCCTTTTTTAGCGGCCCACGAGAGTGGCGTTCGGCCATATATGGTGTCTGCATGGTTGGGATTGACATCCTCTCTTTCTAAAAGTATCTTTACAACCCCCTCATTCCCGTTTTTAGCGGCCCACGAGAGTGGGGTCTGGCCGTATTCGATGTCTATATGGTCTGGGTTGACGTCCTGTCGTTGCAAAAGCATCTGTACTACCCCCTCATGCCCCTTCGCAGCGGCAAGCGATAGTGGCGTCTGGCCGTATTCGGTGTCTGTATGGTCTGGGTTGACGTCTTGTCGTTGCAAAAGCATCCGCACTACCTCCTCATGCCCCCTTTCAGCCCCAACCGATAGTGGCGTCACGCCATACTTCGCATCGGCACTGTTGGGATTGACGCCCCCCTGTTCCAAAAGTATCCTTACTACCCCCTCACGCCCCATCATAGCGGCCCACCAAAGTGGCGTCCGGCCATCTCCACCCCTTGTTTGGTTGGGATCGACGTTCTCTCTTTCCAAAAGCGTCTTTACTACTCCCTCATGCCCCATCATGGCGGCCCACAACAATGGCATCTCACCATCTTCGCTGTCTGCATGGTAGGGTGTGGCACCCCCGCGCCTCGAAAGCATCTTCGCTACTGCCTCTTGCCTTCTGGAAGCCTCGCTGACAAGAGTTTCGCTTTCCATGCATCTTCCTGGATTGACGTCGCCTTCCTTCGCTTCCAATACAGCAGCAATTGCGTCCGCCCCCCCTTGAATTGCTACTCTACTCAGTCCTAAAAATCTTGTAAGTCCTCTCCCCGAATCACAATGGGGCCAGTAGCCTCTACCTTCATTTTCATTTAAGTGCACTAGTCGAATAGATATATGCTCATGAAATACCTCCAGAAACTCCAACGCAAGTAATTTGACATTTTCCGTCATTCCCCTTGTTATGTGCACCCCGCAGTAAAAAGAAGCATATTCTAGAAGAGGCATTGTGGAGGGCGCCGAGTTCAGAGTTGGAGAAAGATTTCTGACAGATCGAAAATTGAGATAAGTCAGGCAAACCCCGGCAATTGCCGAGTGGGAGCTATGGAATAGGGTAGGATCACTGGAGAGATGTTCCTTCAGAGTGAAGTGCACTGGCCGGACTATGGACGAAGACCCCTCGAACTTGAGAAGACCCAAGCAAGAAGATAGGAGCGTCCGTAGCGCAGGAATGTTTTCCGGATCAAGATCCGCAGATCCTATCTCCACCCCCAGGGCATGACATAGCTCATCGGCCCGTAAAGGCCTCTCTGAATACAGCACCCACATCAGTGCCTTCCGCCCGAGTGCAGCCCAATTCCCCTTCTGCGCCTTCAGCCGCGTTAGGGTTGCCGCGTATGCACCGCTCAGTCCACTGCCGTGAGCCGTCTCTCCTAGTTTCTTTCTTCTCTGACTAATTGTAACCTCTCCTAGAATAACCTCGATGTTTAGCGAAGCAAGGAGGAATCTAAACACAACCGTTGGTAAGTATACATTATTGATAGAGGGGGAACGCCAACGCACATATTAGACATCTTATTCAGAATAGTTGTCACGATCTCCGCCCTTAAACTATCGTTCATCGCCTCTGGCACGTCGTCTCTATCTAACCTCATGTCCAGAAAGTTCCTGACATCATCTTGGTTAGGGATGATGGGTATCGCAACCGCCTTGGTGAAATATTTTTGAACGGCTTCGTTGACATGGGGCCTCCCGGTGAGGAATATTCTCGTCCTCGAGAACTCACGAACAATATCTCTCAGAGACCCAAGTAGCTCAGGAAGATCCTTGGGTAGGCATTCGTCGAGCGCATCAATACAGATGAAAACTTGTGGTAAGGAAGAAATGGCGATCCTCAACATTCGCATCAGATCCGGAAGAAGCAGCCTTCTCCCTCCCAGAAATGCCTTCCGTATATCCTGAGGGATCTCCGTCCCTACCAGTCGCTTCAAAATCGCTCCCATCATGTTGATGACCGTCTGATCCTGCGGAGCATTGTAGTCGCAGTACAACCATGCAACCACTATATCTCCCTCGCTTGCCTGATCGTACAGGCTGTCGATTACCACGGAACTAGTATTTCTGCCCATTAGTGGTCGCTTCTCCCAAAGAATCCCGCCAGTTACCTCAGATGGGTCTTTCCCACTCCCGGATCCCCGAAGCAAAACAATACTGCCTTGTCGGCTCCACCTTCACCCCCTCTCCACTCCCCAAACTCGCTTGTTTCCAAGAACCAATTCCCGACCCCCTCACATCGGTCGGCGCGCACGGTATGATGCCTGCTTTCTGGCTCTAATGGAGAGAGCCAACGCATAATCTTTGCATCTTGATCGGAGTCATAGATGGTGTTGAAACTATTGTTTATGTTGCCGCAGCCGGAATTGCCATTGCCGAATGTGACTGTGTGTGTACTTGTAACCTGACCCATAATGCTCTGTCTAAAATGACGAGTGTGTAGAAATTTTGGAGGAATATAAAAAATTAATGGGGGAGTTTACAAAATCTTCCTGTGGGTAAAGTTGAAGAAGAGCGGGGTTATCTAGTTTATTTTGTGGCAACTACTGCCCAATCGTTTTTACGCCAAGGAAAGAAGAAACACATTGCAGGCTTTACTGGGATAATATGGATTGCTGCGGCCTAACCCCACCCCAGAGACAGCTTGATGATAAGGTGTTGTGATACCAATACTCGATGCAAGCCTCGGGCACAGCATTTTCCCAGACAGCCACCGGACTGAAGTCTTTCTGATCTGAAACATTCTCGACAAGCGCGAATTAGAATAAAACAATGAATACCGGTAGTCAAACACCCCAGCCCACCCCCCCAATATCAAACTTAATAGGAAGAGGAGACATTTCAGTGGAGAGATTCTATCTAATTCTTACAGTGGTGAACTCCAAGTAACCGCAAATTAACCATTCTTTTGCATATTTGGTAGCTACCCTATCTTCTTGTATGAGTCGGAATGGCGCTAAAGAGAACTAAGGCAACCGAACCAACAGGAAGGCACGAAAAACGCCAAGTCGCCACAGTTTAAACATATAGAGAGTGACGATTGGGTAGGTTCAAGAAAATCCTCACTAGCGCTATTCCGACTCATACAAGAAGATACGGTATGTCACCTTATTTTGGGATGTAATGATCTGAGAGCCTCACTCATATTATTGTCTCGGGGAGACTCCCATTAGTTAAGTTACCATAAACACTAAGTACCGGCAGATTGAATTTATTCGGTGATATTTTTATTATTCAAGGTTCACAGCGGCCACAATTTAGCATTCTAAATTGGACCGACCTTCAGAGTCAAAACTACCAGCCTTGCGAGACAATAAAGTTAGCAATTTCTTCCATCCCCACCCACTTTTGTCGTTCATCTATTCGGGCTCAGTCTGCAGTGGTATTAAAACAACCACTCGAGTACTCGTGTAGAGTTCCCCTGCCTAGCGTAGTCGGAGCGAAACCAGCTCAGCGCGCAAAACGCACCAGAACCACCAGGGCTCGATTCAGCTGGAGCTCAACCCGCAGCCATCACCTCGCGTAAACTTGTCTCTTCTTCGTACATGTGGGCAACTATTTCCATACCCTCCAATGCACCCGATAAGCCTGCAGATCCAGGGATCCTCGGCACTACTGTACGAGTACGGTACAGTACGGTACTCGAGTACTCGAGTACGGCAATATACTGCAGACAGGCCACGTATATACTGCCGGTATTGGTTGGATAGAACATCAGCGATGCAATACCGGTCGGGGACCATATTCGAGAATGTTTCCATCATCCCTGCCATTTTTACGGGTGACATTCTTGACTCAGCCGCATATGACAAAGTTGGTATGCAGGACATCCCCTTTGCAAGCAACCTGGCTCCATCAAGCAACATATACTTCCTCTACATGTTGGAAACCATGGTGCTCGCCATACTCTCAGGATACTTCCTTTGTCTTTACATAGCTTCCGGGGACGCGCTTTGCCTTCGGGTTTTGGCTTCGGGTTCGAGCGTGTGTTTGGACGGTCGGGGAAAGCATTTCCTATGTAGGAATGTCGCGATCGGACAGGAGGCGGAAAGGCTGTAAGAAAGGCCGGAAAAGAAGGGTGGTGGGTGTGAGAAGGTTTGACACCCGGAAAATGGGTATGGGGATGTATGGCCAACGGTGTTTGTTCCTGCATTTTGTTAGCATGAGATTTCGCACAAGTTGAGAAAAGTTGGGAAAGGAGGAGACAGGGGCACATCCTTTCCTGATAGGAAAGGATGATATATACTTATCCTTTTGTCCTTAGTTAGATGGTTGTTGTTGAGTGTCGTGGATGCGAGAGACCGTTGTTGTTGTTAGTGAAGAGATTTTTCCCCCTTTCCTGTGTACGATCGTTTAGGTGTGAGTTCCTTGGCGTTTACCGTTTCGTTCCGTTGTCGCCATACTGTCGTCGCCGTCGATCCTAGTTTAATACTACATTTAGAGATATTGTATCGTACTTGAGGGGGTCATTCACGATAGGAAAACTATTTCTGCTGCTCCTATACAATTCTCTATAGAGACAAAGGTTATTTTTTCCGGGTTTTAATGATCACTCTAAGAATATGGGAGGCAGCGCACATGAGGCCGGATGGAAAAGTCGGGTGATGGCGCTGTATCGGCACCGTAAGGGAAAGCGAGAGCTGTTGTCTAAACCTTCCTTTCGACAGATGCGCCCAAGACTGTCTTCAAAAGAATCAGTAGCATCAATATACATCAATATAACTCTCGCCATTTGCTAGACCCTAATATCCCAAGCGGTGCGGCGGATATCCTACATATCAGTGCTTTCCGTCGCATGGAAACAATAAATCTGACCTTGAATTAGCGGAAAGTCGTGACTGAGAATATGCCATCGCCATGTCACCTCCCTACCTCGCGTACTCGTACTATCGAATACCTTTTTCAAGGGACCGCATATCGCAAAAACTTGGAGCTGGATTGTACGCAATAGCAGTTTTCCCTGGAAATGCCTTGGGGCTCACAGTGATTTCACGTCCTAAGTCAACGAGTTAAACCGCAGTCTACCACAACACCGACCATTACCACAACCACGTTCTTTCACCCCTGCTCTACTACGAGAGGCGTGTGAAGTCGACAGGCAAGAGAGAGGACACTAGTATTATCGGTAGATTTAACTAATAGGTATTATTATCGTAATTGTTGCTGTACTAGTGGCAATTCTGGTTATCATAATGTTGGATTTTGCCGGGAATCTCGGCTGCGGGATCTGACTGCAGGGAGTGGTTACCATAACCATGTGACATGCATGGTATTCCGTGAGCCGCACGGAGAACGCCAGTACTTGTATGGTGCCGGCACCTTAGAATCAACCTCGTGGCAACCGAATTTTCCCAACTTTTTGATGAACAACAACAACACCACATGGTATTATTTTACTTATTCCTTCTGTATAATTGTTCTAAATCATCTAAAGAACACATTTACAGAGGGGATTTTGTTCTACACAACTGGTTCTTGAGATAATTGCTCTTAAAGGGAAGGCAAAATTTGTATGGGCTTGGGGTGTTGGCACTTGTGTGTGGAAAGGGAGTTTTAGCTGAGTAATATGAAATATACTGCCTAAAGCAGTAAGATCACTTACCATATTAGGACTAGTGCCATGACTCTGGATGGCACTGAAGGTCGATTATAAGGTGCCGGCACCATACCAGTAAGCGAAGAGGAATCATACTCTATCCCCGATAATCTTCATTTTTTTCCGTTAAATCCTATTTTAACTTTGCTTGTAAGCACAGGAAAATCAGAGCAAGGGGCCCCAGGGGGCTTCAAACCAGTCCCCCCTACGAAATCCAAAGACAACAGTAGACCCCCTCAAATCACGTTCGTAACTAGCTTAATCCGAGTCTATGACGACCTTCCAATTACTGGCTATATGTAACTACAGTACTCGCCCAAAAGAAAATTCTGTCCCCGACCTTTACCTATACGCTGGGAGCGCAGTTTAGAACCTCATGGCAATATGTGGTGTCCTAGTATAATACCGTAAGTACTCAAATACAAGAGAAATGTGCCAGTGAGTCAAATTAAAGTGAGTCATGCCAAGCTATTGAGTAATTAATGCATGTCATATCACCTAATTCAAGACATATCAAGAGCTAAATATACATTACTTTCAGTTCACTCCACTTCTCCTACAAGATATTCGCCATCAAGCTCATCATGAGCTATATTAAGCTCTTCCTCCTCCTCCACTTCTTCCTCATCACTGGTGGTAAGTCCTCCCTCTCTCCAATCCCCCAGTCCAGCAATGAGCAAGGAAGAGTCAAGACCTTTGACTGATATTTCTGAATCCCGGCTTCCATCAATCGGAAGAGCCAGTCCAGTCGCAGTAAAAGCCCGCCTCACCACATGGGCGTGCTCTTGGGAAAAGCGTCCCCATGCCTCACCTACCGCCCAGGTACATAAGACCCTCCTCCGCCCCACCATACTTCCGAAAAGCTGACCTCCGCTCGTCAGAATTCCTTCCTCCTCCTCCTCGACTTTGTCAACCCTTTCTTCGAGTACCTCCTAATCACATCAATGATTAGCTCTTTTTTTTTTTGTATCGATGAGTAATCCCTATCTCCCCTGTTTAGAATTTTGGTCGATACTAACCTTAAGTATATCTTTAAAGGGACGGTAAATTGAAACGTCCAAGGGTTGCACTAAACCAGTGCACCCGCCCGGTATTACACTCAAAGTAATATCGTGAGCTCGCCTGGTATCCAATACCTCCTCCGTTTTATGGCTGCCGAACATGTCTAATGCCATGAGTATAGGGCGCCCATCGAGTACTGGGATAACTTGGTCATCAAGCCATTCAACAATGCTTGTTGAATTGGCGTAGGCCTTGGGATTGAACTTTACGACTACTCGTTTATCGTAATGCTCTTTCTCTGCCTGAATTGAGGCACCGATTCCTTGGCCACAGAAGAATACCAATGGCTTTACCGTTGGTATTCCATCAGCAAAGATGGTAAGTTGGATGGTCGCTTGACGCTTATCCCATCCTGTTTGTTTACTCCCCTGAACCCCGATAGTCTTGTCGCCTTGCTGATGATATCTGCGCCCACTTAGGTATTCGAATGGAAGCGGAGTTTGGTCCATGTTACAGATATTACTTAATCTGTAACGGCCAACCTCCGCTTCCTCATCACTTTCAGGAATCCCGTTTTCATTTTGTTGCTGTGAGTTCCTCCGGTTAAACCTCATCCAACTTATTATCGTATCTATATAATCGCTTGGTAGCTGACTGGCCTTATTGGTGATTGCTCGAAGTGTAATCTTGTGCCAGGATAAGAACCCCCGAAACCACCCATTTGAGAATCTGAATTCGCTAACATTTGTTGTAGTATAGGTTTCACTATAAATCTTTTTCGCATTATAGCGAAACCAACTCCTCCACACAACTTTTCCTTCTGCCCTTCGATGCCGGAACTGGTCGTACAAGACTCGCTCCATTTCTGCCCACTTTCTTCGTCTTCCCCCTCCCCCTATCCTACAAGCCATAGCTGATATCTCTAGATACTTGCCTTGCCTTTCCTCCTTCTGCCATTTCCCCAGATTGGCAACAGGAATTTTGAACCGGTTCGCTGCCTCCGCCAATGTGGGCTCTCGTAGTCTGGTTGGGCCGCAGGGTATTGATGGCTTCTGAAGCCAAGACAATACACGTAACTTGTAGTTTACAGTGTAGGATCTTCGTGGCTGCTGTACTGCTGGTGGGCTCGTGCGAAGTTGTTTTGCTAATAGCTTTCGTTTAGGACCGGGCTTTCTTTTCTCTCTCGCATAAAATCTGCCTGCTGGGAGCTCTGACAGTTGAACAGTGACTCTGACCCGAGCAGTACCTTGCTGTGCTCTCCTCCGTGGTGCCATGGCTGATGGGATATTGATATTTGACTATACTGTAGGATATCACTTGGAAAAGGATTTCTCGGATGCCCACTAGGAATTACATACTACCTCTGGCCTCTTATATTACTCTTGTATTAACCCCAGTATCCATTTACTCACCATGTCTGAGCGCTCGTATTTTTTTTATTTTTATCTTAGTTAAATGATATTTCTATGACTCCTTTATTCCTTTGTTTATATTCTTTTCTTCACGTGTCGTGAGAGTGATGAGTTGACGTTGAATTTGAAGGCCAATGCATATTTTTCTAGTGAGTCACCATGTTTCTACTGACGCCATCGCCCCCTTTTTTTGTCATAAACCTTAAATTGACTGTCTAGCACATTTCTCTTGTATTTGAGTACTTACGGTACTAATACTCTAGTGTGGGTAAAGGTCCGGGACAGACTTTTTTTTTGGGCGAGTAGACTTGATAAGTAAAAGCTTCCGCAGGCGATCCCCAATAAATAATATTGTTAATTCTCTCTCATTGAAATGGCAATCGCGCGCACCTCATCTCAACGGCCGATACTGCTGCTAGTAAGGCGGAGCCCCCTGCCATCGCGCCGGGGTCCTAGGGTTAAGGGTTAAGCGAGGACACTGCTGTTGCGCAACAGCGTATGGCGGGCTCACGCCCTACCCGCCCGCGCCAGCACTTGTCGGGTAACCTGGTGCAAGAGCGGGACTAACCGAGGAGAAGTGATCGCTTAACACCATAGAATAGTAATGCGTGATAGTGCCAATCGAAGGGAGTGTCCGCGATAGGAAACTCGCTCAATTGGGGGGGGCTAAAAAGGTTTGGGTGCTAGAGCGGATGTCTGGCTACCGCGATCTGCTGATGCACAATTGGTATTGCCCTGCCCTAGTAAGATCCTCACGACCACGCCATATCTTTTGGAGAGAGCGAGCGACAGTGGAGTTTTTTTCTGGTTGTCGAGAGTGGCGGGGCAGACTCCTCTTTGTTCTAAAAGAATCCCTACCGCCCACTTGTGCCTGCACGTCACGGCCCACAAGACTGGCATTTGGCTATGTCGAGTGAGTGTCTGGGTGTTCGGGATTGATGTCATTTCATTCAAAATCTAGCTTTACTATGGTCGGTGGACAAAATTAACCGCACTCCAACGATCGATGGAAATGCAGCCCTCGTTATCACTGCGTACCCCGAAGACCACAGGAAGAAACCCTCCCAGATTATTTTCCACTATGTACTATGTCATATTATGTTTTTATGTTTTTGGTTTGATTTTTGGGTTTTCTCCTCCGCAATAGGGGGATTTTGCAATCAAGAATTCGGGATATTTCAGGTTGTCGCCACAGCAACGGGTAACGGGTTAGGGCTCATGTCCCATCTAAGCGATAGCCAGCGATAGGCGAGACATAAAAATTTTGTTATCTAAGCGGAAAGATACCGACATTTTTTTGGTGAGGTAAACAAGCACTTGGGATGGCAACCATGTGCTGAAACGCTAACAAACCGCACAAGCTAACATACTTTCATCCCGACTTTTCGCAATATTTGCGAAATCCCACTTTTTCCAATCAGGCTATTGTCGCAGTAAACAAGCCCGTCACAACGATAGCGATCCCAAATTCTGGGTTGCGAAATCCCCCTAATAGGGGGTTTGTGGCGGGAGTTGCGTTGTCATGGCAGAAGTCTTTCCGGTTGCTTGGCGCAAGGTTGATCTTATCCAGTATCTGAATCAGACTCCCTCATGCCAGTGCCCAGCCACCTACGAAAGTGGCGCTCAGACACATCTTTTGGACCTTAACGGCAATGGCTGTTGCAAAGCGCGATGGATTTAACAGAGAAGTAGTAATAGATAACAGTCAAGATTGTTAATTGTAGCGAACAGCTACTACAAGAATGATAGGAAAGATATAGACCAGTTATGTAGTGAAGGGGCCGAGTCTTATTTCTTCTACTAAGATTCCTCAATAAAGGAATTCCGCAACAAAGAACGAAGGCATTCAAAGAAAGCATCTAGGAATAAGTGAAATAATAAAGCAAGTATAATGAAGTCCGAGCTTGTACAGGACTTGGGAATGAAAGTATAGTCAGCTGAAAGCGCCATTTGAGAGGAGAAAGAAACCATAGCAACAATGGCGATACGATATACGACGGGTGACGAGCGGTGAAACAAAATGAAACGAAACGCCAAGCAACACAAACAAAAAGATCACACTCAAGTCAGGGCAATAATATTTTCACCAACAACAACCATTGGAAGCTTCCCTACTTTATAGTTAAAAATTTAAGATTGAAACCACAGGCTCACGCTCAACGATTCCATGGTGCGCTTTCAACTAACTAACTGGGGAAGACAGGAGTATATATCAACAATAACACCCTGTCCTCCCATGATCCAGTAGGGACGTCCATCCTACCCCGTGTGAGTCTCCCTTTCTTTTGTTAGCACTCCCGGACTAACTAAAGGGAATCAAATACGCTCGCGCCTCCGGGCTTCCACCTGTTTCCGGCTCGCCTTACAGTACTTTCGCTTTTCTCACGGCTTTCCAGAAAGCTGCACTATCCCAAAACTGTCGCGCATTCGCAATTCTTTCCCGAGCGTCGAAACAAACGCCCGAAGCCGAACAGTATTGCCCGAAGCCAAAGCGAGTCCGCGAAACCAAAGCGAGTCTCCGAAGACAAACTCATGCCTGAATCCTCAGCACATCCCAAAAAACAAACCTGTGTCCGAAGCCGGAGCCATATGCCCGGATCCTCACCGCATTTCTGAAGCCAAAGAGCACACTCCCGGAAGCTAAACCAACAACAAACTTCATGTCATGAGAGTATAGCGAGCAGCACCATTCTCCACAACATCAGGTAACTACCCGGCCGCGATCGACACTCCCTCCAAAATGGTTTCTTGAACGCCTTTATGCCCGTGCTTATCGATAAACGCGAGTTGCATCCGGCCGTGATTGGTAGCTGTCTGGTTGGGATTGATGTCCCCCCTTCCGGAAAGCTTCTTTACCAGCTCCTCACACCCTAATCTAATTGTCTGAGTGGGAGCGGTAGCGCCTCTGTGAAGTTATTGGTACCTTGTCATTCGCTTGGCGATAAAGTTTGTACATAGCATTTGAACATAATATAATTTAGACGTGAAGCCGGATTTCCGCGCTTGTGCTATGGGACTGTATGGGAATCACAGGGAAAGTCTTTCACTATGAATACCCCCCCCCTCCCTAAATCCTTAAAGAACTATCTATAAGTCGTAAAATACACGATAGGAAATCCTATTACTCAACATGGCCCAATCGGTTGAATTAAGATCCCATCCTTCATCTCCAGGACTGCAATAAATACCTTCATGATCCGAGGATGTGCGACTCCGGGAGTCCTGTAATTGTTTGACCACCCCCGTAACAAACAATGTCCGAGAGACGATCTTTATTTTAGCGCAATAAGAGTGGCCAGGCCGATATACGCTCATAAAAGCTATCGCAGAACGGGAAGGCGAGTTTTGACATTTTTGGTGATGCCCCTGGCTGTGTGGTCACTCCCGCAATAAAAGGATAAGTGTTGTAGAGGTGGCATCGCCGAAGGGGCCCAGCGCAGAGTTGGCGGAAGGACCTGGCATATCTAAAATTGAGTTATGTCAAGCAAACCTCGGCAACTGTTGAATCAGGGTTTTAGTATAGAGTAGTATAACCCGGGACGTGCTCCAGAACAGCAAAGTGCATTAATCGGACGTGGGCGAACGTGCCTCGACCATTGCAAGAGCTAAACAAGGTGATAGGAGGTCATTAACCCGTGGGGTTTCTCTGGATCCAGATCCATGAATCCCATCTCCACCCCTAGGACATGACAGAGCTCCTCCGCCGGTAACGACAGTTCCGAATACAACACCCCCACCAACACCTCCATCCCCAGCGCTCGCCTATTGCGCCTCCACGACCTCTGTCAGATTAAAGTTACCGTGTAGGCATCGCCTGGTCCATTGACGCTCGTCATCTGATCAGGTATCTCTCTTCTCTGGCTAAAGGTGACATCCCCGGAATAGCAGCGATGTTTAGCGAAACAAAGAGGGATCTGCCCACAATTTTTCGTAAGTATACATCTCCGATAGAGAGAATGGCCAAATTCTCTGCTACACATATCCGACGTCTTGTCCGAGTGATCCTCACAACCTATGCCTATAAATCATCTCTTATCCGGTCTCCCCCGTCATCCCTTTCTGCCCTCATCTCCACGTAATTCCCGATATCGCCTACCCCAACGAGGTAAGGAAACAGTGTAACCATGCGGCAGCGATATCATGCCTCACTGCCTCATTGCGCAGACTGTCAATCACCAGGGAACTAGAATATCTCGCTGTCGGTAAATCACATTACTCAAAGAACCTAATCACATCAGATAAGTCTTAGACACACCGGGATTCCGGCAGCAGAACGAGACAGCCCTACCGATTCAACCCCCACCCTACCTTCATTCCCGAAACCCGCTCGTTTCCAAAAGCCATTATCCGATACCGCCGACCGAGTTGGTGCTATGCGCACTCCATGATATCCCTCTTGGGTGGCCGCCGTTGGCGTTGCTACCGCTGAATTCGATCGGTTGTGTATGTGTGGTAGGCCATAATGTTCTATCCGGAATTTTTGTTGGGTATAGGAATAGTATGCGACAGCGATATGTAAGGTTGGTAGGGAGATGGGAAAACCTTCTGTGGGCAAAGTTGGAGGAGAGCGGGGCGATGTGGCTTCTGGTGTGGCAGCTGCCCTCCAATCATTTGCCAAGGAAATCCCAAGCGAGCTGAGGCTTGAACTAATTCCGGGGCGCCGACTCTGCATCGCCGGCAACTCCACGCCACAACGCAACGCCGTCCAGTGCTCTTTGGGGCGCATGACACGGCAGCACCGTCATCATATTGTGAACCCACTTACAATTGAGCAACCGCTCAAGATTTGGGTTGGGTTCATCTCTTGTTTTCTTGATTCCTATAGCTAATACGCAATAAGCGCGATTAAGAATAAGAAATGGACCAGTATGTTTAATGACCTGAGAACGAGATATAACCGAACAGCTCATATAGCAGATGTATTCCCCCTCTCCTAAAGCTGCGGCCACCTATTAAGCTTAATTGCACGCCAACCAGGCACCGGATAAATGGAATCCACCTCTCAACAGCCTCTCGATTAACAGCAGTATCTTCCATTCTAGAGTGGGAAGATTGGATTCTTTTCCAAGTTCGATGCCAAATTTTCCAATATCATTCAGAGCAGGGGTAAGGTCAATACTCCATTGCATCGAGGTTATTCGCTGCTATCCGATGCTTAATACGGTAAGCTCCATGCACCTGCTCATTGGCCCGCAAAAATAAAATAAAATAAAAACAACCTAATACTAGAGGATAAAATCCGGTGGATTATTTTAGTTTCTCTTGATTGCCTCCTCCCGAGGCCATGAAATTTACATCGATATCCAACGCTGATCGTGGCACACTTGGTCCTAAAATAATATTTCCTCTTTAATTCGGCTCGTTTTTCTATCACAATGCCATTATCCGCCTTTATCTAAATCCCCATTGGGTGCATACAGGCGTCTTGGAATTCCGCGATCACCTAAACTTATATCATGCGACTGAATGTTCAAGTTTTTGTAGCATGAGATAATTATATTTGAATGGGTCACCGGGCCTGCGAATAATATCATCCGGCAAACACCTCCGCCAAGGTAGGCTGACACACGACCTTATACATTTAGAGAATCCACCGGAGCTAACCTACACTAAGGCCCCTTGTCCCCCGTATGCTATTTCACCAGCGCCAACACTGGCCGGTATTAAAAATGGATTATATTCGGTGTGTTGGGGTTAGGGTTAAATAGAACCGGACCCCCCCACCGCGATGGCGCGTGGCAGAACAAGTGGAGAACAATACTCTATAAAGGGGTCGGCTAATGATATCTCTACAGCTGTAAAACCAACTGCTCGGAGGAGATAAACTAGTGGCTCATAAATATAGGATGGCCCTCTTCAAGATTGTCATCTATCTATTCTTACAAATTTCCTGTAACAGGTCGCCACCCCATAGTATAAGCCGTTATCCAAAGAGAGAAATGCGAGACAAACACCAATTTGGCCAACCACAGAACAACTAGAATGCAGACGGAGAACACCACTATAGGACCATGTCTAACTAGAACCCCAAAACATGAACAAAGAGAGGAAGAAATATGATACGAAGAAAAAGCGGGTAAATATCAAAGAGTTAGAAGAAAAACGCCTTTAACAAAGTCTAATTATGTACAAATCGACGGAGGTCTTGCTTAACGTCATTTACCTAGAAGCGGCTCGGCACCGGGATGCGGCTCTCCATGGCAACCGCAATGAAAATCAAGTGTATATTATATTATCTAAATAACTAGTATAGATACAATATTGAAAATTTGTTAGAAAGTACTTTTCAATATGGAGAATCAGAATCTGTAGTTTTTATTTCATAATAAAAAATAATTCTTCTTGTATACTGAATTTATTCCAAACTGGTTCAAATAGCATATTGCTGATAATAGTTGTCAAGAAAATTGCAACCAACTGCAAAAATAATAGTAGAAGCAAATAATAAGATCACATAACTCATGTATTTAAAGTAGGAACTGTTTTGGTATTTGTTGGTAGCCATTTTAGAAGTTATTATGACATTGGAAAAGACAATAGTTCAATATCTATCATAGAAATAGGATCAGAGGATATCTACTTATGGGGGGTATGTAAAATTCCAATACTTTATAATATCATTTGATAAAGTGATCCAAGATTCTGTATAAATTTACAAGTCTGTTGGTAATGTATTGCACAATTAATTGCCCGGTTATTGGATAGTAATTAAGAGCGAAATACTACCCTCTGGCTCCAATCATGTCTGCTACACATAAACGATAAGGTTAAATCTTGTGCTATAATGATTAGTCATATAGTTAAAGCTATTGAATGAGTTTTAGGAGGTTTAGACATTGGGATATAGAGATTGCACACCTAAGGAATAAAGACACTGAATTTTGCTAACAATTTCAAGCTCTGAGGAGGACATGTTGGAAATCTCTAAATTCTAATGCCCAAACTTACTAAAACTCATTAAATAGCGTTAACTATATGACTAGACAATATGGCTAAGGATTTAGCCTCATTGTTTATGTGTAGCAGACATGGATGAAGCTAGAGAGTATTATTTCGCTCTAAATTTGGAACCGCTTCCCGTGGGGTAGCGGTCTTGCAAAGGGATATCGGTATTGACTCTAACCAAACCGGTGGTATAAACGAGATCAAGTACCGGAGACACCAACAAGTAATTGAATAGACTCTATTACCTTTATCGAAACTACTAAGAGAAGGCCAAGTGCCTTAGGCCTGTGCGAAGCTCAAAGATTCTCAAATCGAACGGAATAGAAGATAACAGTTCAACCAAGTATATTGAAAACTCTGTCTGTCGAAGTCTGATCTCTCTAAGTCCGGAGAGATACTGGTCTTTAAATACACTTGCGATAATCTATCTCGCATCAATCATATCCAAATCCTAAGGCATCAAACGATACCTAACCCATAAACAATCCAACAATAAACAAGGCCTACAAACTTCCGGAGTTCGTATCCTGAAACAATACAAGTATCAAATAACAAGGCTTACGAGTCTCCTGAGCTCGTATCCTAAAACAAAACATAAAACAAACTAACAAGGCATACAAGTCTCCTGAACTCGTATCCTGAAACAAATACATATTGTGCGTGGATAAAATTAACCGAATATAATGGATGGATGGCAACCAAATCCTCCACACAATCCTGCACTTTACACTCCTTTTAAAGACATTTCTCTTGCTTAACAAAAACTCAACCTATTTACTAGATCCCAATTCCATTAAAGATATTTGATCTTTAGTATGAAATAAGCTTCAGAGGCATTGTTCTAATCTAATATTACAATATGTCCTCTCCATATGATGAAAAATGTTCTGGAGGAGGTCATAACTTATTGTTGGGAACTTTCTTCCCTTCAACCTTTTTTGATTTTACTTTAGTCTCAATAACTAGCAGAGTACAAATTGTAGTTAAAACTAATAAATTATATAACAAATATTGACTTGTACAATATATTTATATTTTTATATTTTTATTTGGGCTGTCAGTGTTGTGGGATTCATAGGAGACTGGGACTGTTATAGTGAAAGTTTTTCCCGTTGTGTCGGTGTTCGGTTAATTTTGTCCACCCACAATAAAACAAATCCATACCTAAACTAGTAACCTCTACTGGTTACAAAATTACTATCCAATAACTGGGGAATGAAATGTGCAATAAATTATCAACAGACTTGAAAATTTATACAGAATCTTGGATCACTTTATCAAATGATATTATAAAGTATTGGAATTTTACGTAAACCCTATAAGTAGATATCCTCTGATCCTATTTCTATGATAGATATTGAGCTACAATCCTTTATAACGTCATAATAACTTCCAAAATGGCTACCAACAATTACCAAAGCAATTCCTACTTCAAATACATGAGTTATGTGATCTTATTATTTGCTTCTACTATTATTTTTGCAGTTGGTTGCAATTTTCTTGACAACTATTATCAGCAATATGCTATTTGAACCAGTTTGGAATAAATTCAGTATACAAGAAGAATTATTTTTTATTATGAAATAAAAACTACAGATTCTGATTCTCCATATTGAAAAGTACTTTCTAACAAATTTTCAATATTGTATCTATACTAGTTATTTAGATAATATAATATACATTTGATTTTCATTGTGGTTGCCATGGAGAGCCGCATCCCGGTGCCGAGCCGCTTCTAGGTAAATGACGTTACACCAATTCTCCCAAGTCCAGTTTAAGGCAAGGAAAAATAAATAAAAATAGAAGTGCCGGACCTTACTAGCAAGAATGGCGACCCAAAGCCCTGACGCGAGATTTTTAATTAGAGGAATTCTTATAGTAAGCGAGGAAAGCTAAAAGACAAACACAAAAGCCGATGACCCAATACCAGTTAACCACAATTGACAGAGTTGAGGGCGAGAGGGAGGCCTGGTCACCATGATTGGCTTTGTCGGAATCAACATTGTCCCGTTCACGTAGGATCCTCGCAACTCCATCATGTCCTCCAGAGAGTGCTAGTGATAGTGCGTTCTGGCCCTTGTTATCCGGCACGGCGGGGAGGATTTCGTTCCGTTCCAAAAGCATCTTGACTACACCTTCATGTCCATGGTCTGCAGCCCACGAGAGTGGCGTTCGGCCATACATGGTGTCTGCATGGTTGGGATTGACATCCTCTCTTTCTAAAAGTATCTTTACAACCCCCTCATTCCCTTTTTCAGCGGCCCACGAGAGTGGCGTTTGGCCATATATGGTGTCTGTATTGTTTGGATTGACGTCCTCTCGTTGCAAAAGCATCTGTACTACCCCCTGATGCCCGTTTTCAGCGGCAAGTGATAGTGGAGTCTGGCCGTATTTGGTGTCTGTATGGTCTGGATTAACATCCTCTCGTTGCAAAAGTATCCGTACTACCCCCTGATGCCCGTTCACAGCGGCAAGCGATAGTGGAGTCCGGCCGTATTTGGTGTCTGTATGGTCTGGATTAACATCCTCTCGTTGCAAAAGTATCTGTACTACCCCCTGATGCCCGTTCACAGCGGCAAGCGATAATGGCGTCACACCATATTCGGTGTCCGCATGGTTGGGATTGATGTCCTCTCGTTGCAAAAGCATCCGTACTACCCCCTGATGCCCGTTCACAGCGGCAAGCGATAATGGCGTGATACCATATTTGGTGTCCGCATGGTTGGGATTGATGTCCTCTAGTTGCAAAAGTATCTGTACTACCCCCTGATGCCCGTTTTCAGCGGCAAGTGATAGTGGAGTCTGGCCGTATTTGGTGTCTGTATGGTCTGGATTAACGTCCTCACGTTGCAAAAGCATCTGTACTACTCCCTCATGACCTTTTTTAGCGGCCCACGAGAGTGGTGTCTGACCATATTCGGTGTCTGCAAGGTTGGGATTAACCTCCTCTCGTTGCAAAAGCATCTGTACCACCCCCTCATCCCCTCTCCGAGCGGCAAGCGATAGTGGCGTCTGGCCATAAAAGGTGTCTACATGATCAGGATTGACGTCCTCTCGTTGCAAAAGCATCCGTACTACCCCCTGATGCCCGTTCACAGCGGCAAGTGATAATGGTGTCAGGCCACACTGCGAATCGGCATGGTCGGGATTGACGCCTGCCTGTTCCAAAAGAATCTTTACTACCCCCTCACGCCCCATACCAGCGGCCCACCACACTGGCATCCAGTCATCTCCACTCCATGCTTGGTTGGGATCGACGTTGTCTCGTTCCAAAAGCCTCTTGACTACTCCCTCATGCCCCATTATGGCTGCCCACAACAGTGGCGTCCCACCAGCTTCGCTGTCTGCTTGGTCGGGAGTGACGCCCCTGTGTCTCGAAAATAGTTTTACTACTTCCTCTTGCCTTCTGAGAGCTTCGGTGGCAAAAGTTCCGCTTCCCATGCAGCCGACTGCATTAGAGTCACCTTCCTTCGATTCCAATACAGCAGCAATTGCGTCACTAGCCCCTTGAAGTGCTACTGAAAATCTTGTAAGCCCTCCCCTAGCATTAAAATGGGGGCGTAGACTCTACCTTGATTTTCACTTAATCCCACTAGTCGGACAGATATATGCTCATGAAATGCCTCCAGAAACCTCAGCCCAAGTAATTTGACATTTTCCGTCATCCCCCTTGTTGTGTGCACCCCGGCGTAAAAAGAAGCATATTCTAGAAAAGGCATTGTTGAGGGCGCTGAGTCCAGAGTTGGCGAAATATTTCTAACAGATCGAAAATTGAGATAAGTCAGGCAAACCTCGGCAATGGCTGAGTGGGAGCTATGGAACAGGGCAGGATCACTGGAGAGATGTTCCTTCAGAGTGAAGTGAACTAGTCGGACAATGGACGATGAGGACTCGACAGTGACAAGGCCTACACAAGATGACACCAGTGTCTGTACCTCAGGAATGTTTTCAGGATCCAGATCGGTAGATCCCATCTTCACTCCCAAGGCGTGACAGAGCTCGTTGGCTCGTAGCGGGCGTTCCGAATAGAGCACCCACATTAGGGCCTTCATCCCGAGTTCGGATTTACCTCCCTTCGGGGCCTTCAACCGGTCTAGGGTTGCCATGTAGGCATCGCTCAGTCCGTTGCCTCGCGCCATCTCTCTAAGTTTCTCCCTTCTCTGGCGGATTGTTACCTCACCTAGAATGGCCTCGATGCAAAGCCCAACGAGGAGGAATCTAGACAGAGTCGCTAGTAAGCATACACCATTCATAGAGAGGAAACGCCAACTTACGTATTAGACATCTTCTCCAGGATAGTTGTCACAATCTCCGCCCGTAAATCATCGTTCATCACCTCGGGCTGATCGTCCTTGTTTAGCCTCATCTCGAGATAGTTCCTAATATCATCTTGGTTAGGGATGATGGGTATCGTAACCGGTGTGGTGAAATATCTCCGAACGACTTCGTCCACATGGGGCCTCCCGGTGAGGAATATCCGAGTCCTAGGGGACTCCCGGATAATATCTTTTAGCGACCCAAGTAACTCCGGAATATCCTTAGGTAAGCATTCGTCGAGCGCATCGATAAAGATGAAAACTTGGGGTAAGGAAGAAATCGCGATCTTCAACATTCGCATCAGATCCGGAAGTAGTGGCCTTCTCCCCTCCTCAAATCCCTTGTGTATATCATCCGGGATCCTCTTGCCCACCAATCGCTTCAAAACCGTGCCCATGATGTTGATTACTGTCTGGTCCTTCTGAGAGTTGTAGTCGCAGTACAACCATGCAACCACTATATCTTCCTTCCTTGCCTGATTGCACAGGGTGTCGATCGCCAGGGAACTAGCGTTTCTAGCCATTAGCGGTCACTTCTTTAAACGAATCTCACCGCTTACCTCAGATATGTCTTTCCCACTCCCGGATCCCCGGAGCAAAACAAGAGGGCCTTATCGGCTGCACCCTCGCCCCCCCTCCACTCCCGAAACTCGCTTGTCTCCAAGAGCCAATTCCCGGCACCTTCAAATCGGTCGGCGCGCACGGTATGATGTCTGTTCTCTGGCTCTAGCGGTGAGAGCCAGCGCATGATCTTTGCATCTTCGTCGGAGTTATAGGTGATGGTGTTGAAACTATCCGTTATGTTACCGCAATTGGTATTGCTGTTTCCGAATATGAAACCGAGTATCCTTGTGGTCCAGGACATAATGCTTGGTCTAAAATTTCGGTCGCGTGTAGAAATCGTAGGGAAATATGGAAGATTGATGTGGAAGTTTGCAGAACTTTCCTGTGGGGAAAGCTGGAGAATAGCGGGGTTATCTAGTTTATTTTGTGGCAACGACCACCCAATCACCTTTACACTAAGGAAATACAAACACATTGGAGGTTTTGAGGAATTACCATTACGAGACTCCGCCTCATGCGTTACCATAAAACACGGTGTTATTCTGCCTTATTCTGTGCAGGCATAGGGCCCAGAAGTCTATGACACAACCATTCGACGGAAGTGCTTGAGATATGCAGCTAGCCCTACAGAGATCAAAGAGTGCAAATAGAAAAAAGCAAGGAACACAACACAGCCCCCACCCCAATCTCCAAATCTATGATAGGTGAACGAGACCTTCCAAGTGCGAGAATCTCCTCTATGCTCACACCGGCGAACTCCACGTCACCGTCAATTAGGTATTCTCTCACCATGCTTGGCCACCATGTTCCCTTGTTTTCGGTAATATGTGCTTGAGCAGGGAGCACGATGTCATCGTTGACCCGGAAAGCCTCTACCTCGTTGAATTGAGCACTAGAGACCCTTTTACCCATAGACGGCCGACCGTTAAGCCGGGACAGATAGTTGGAGGGGTATGGCCAAGTAGACGGTATTTACTCTAGTATCATACCTGCCGTAGAATACCGTCAAGTGTCGGTGGGATTTCCCAACGCACCGCCAACGCACCGCCAACGCACCGCCCAGGGAAAAACAGACTTTGGCCCTCTGGCAGATTATTTAGGGGGTGGGGAATTGGGTAAACAATTTTGTATAGTCTATCGGAAAATGATATCGGCTGAGACCCCATTACCCGCCAAATTTTAGAACTAGACGATTAGGTAAGTGGGCCCTAAGTGAGGCACTGTACAGTTTTTTTCTCCCTATTACCACATTATCATGGTTTCTACTGTAGCTAAAATGGGTGAGGCCACAATTTGACAGTTCACGCTGGAAGCCCCGGGAGTATCAAAAAACTCATCCTGACCGGAGAATAAGAAAAACCTAAGTACCGGTATTCCCTCCCTCCCTTACTACTTTTGTTGCCCTTCTTCCCACCGTCTGAGTCTGCCACGATATAAAACGCCCAAGTTAGAGTCCCGCAGCATCCCGAAAGGAAGAACCGCACGCCCCGACAGCGTGCAGGGCGGGCCAGGGCGCGTGATTCTTCACTCACTGCCTCGGTAGCCACCACCTCGCTTAAACCTGTCAATTCGAGCATTCCCAGCAGCTCTTCCTACTTGCAATTTAATCTCATTCGCGAGGACAACTACGAGTACTCGAGTACTGATGCCGCATAATACTGAGATCCCAGGAACAGGGCTGAATTTTGGCGGTATGCAAGAGCAGTTTCGTTCACCAAGATCGTGCAATGACGAGTAAACCTCACAGATGCACCCCGTGCATCCCAAACTAGACTCGAATAGCTGGAATCATATACTCGAGTATTGCTCTTGGGGATCGCGGCTGTAGGAAATAGGGTCACACACCTAACCGAACTGCAGCGCAAAGTTGGTTGATAGGTACCAACTAAGTCGGCACTCTACCAGTAGGCTACAAGCAATCTCGAAGCGATCCCAAAAAAGACTGCTCTTGCATAACACCAAAATTTGACCTTTTTGCTTGGATCCGGGCGGTATGTAATAGCGGTCTTTTTTAAAACCAGCTTCGACATTGCGAGGACCCAAGTGTTGTATTATTGGCTGAATAGATCACTTCAGCGATCCAATAGGGACACTGATTCCGAATACTGGTCATTGCAGGCCCGATGTTATTGTTACCGAGAAAATCTTGGATTTAGCTTAAAATAATAAGTTAGTAGGATGATCCCATTAGTAAGGCGCTTAGCTCCCTTTGGTCATAGAATTTCCCAGGTATCGAGGAATCATGACTTCCCGGGTGTCATTTAAAATCACAAAACTATTTCTGCTAATTGTACACAACCCCCCCCCTATTCTGATAGGAGTTATCTTTTCTAGTTTTTAATCATCCCTTAGAGTACAAGTATGTCGGTAGTCGCACACAGCAAGTCGGAGTCGAAAGGCAAGGTATCAGCTCAGTGTCAATAAATGAAAGCGAGACAGTTTCTATCTTGAATGTTTCTTATTTTAATATTTATAGATGCGCCCGAGGTTGTCCAAGTTCTAACAATCGGTATGATCAATAACTTTCCGTGACTTGGAAAAAGGCAATCCATCCGACCGTGTCGGGGCGAAGACCCGAGTGAGAATGTGTGATTTCTAGGATCCATCAACTCCTCGGACCGTACCGGGGGTGTTGGAAACTGTACTCACGGGTGTGCTCTCTTCTTGTATGTTGCTGTAGTTATAAGTGATACGTCATGACTACCTATGTCACCCCCCCCTTTCCCTTCTCTGAATCTTAGCCTCTCTTCTGTCTTCCTTTTTCGTCTTGTTTCTTCTTTCCTTTACTTACTCAATTCTCTTCTTACTCAACAAGTAATATAAGTCTTTCGCTATCTTCGGTGACCACTCTCCTTTAAACCTGTGAAGCTTCTCGTTTCCACTCCTTCCGATCAGATAGCTCTCAACAGGGGGTGAAAAATAGTCTATCGAAGTGTCTCTAATTGGCCCTAGTGCCTGCTCAGCGTACGATATATGCTCCAGCCACCCCCCCAAAAGCTCAACAGGCTTTTTTCTTCACCAAATATTAGCTTCTATGTGCTATGCAGCTGTATAATTCGCATTAGACATGGAATTTCGACTAACTAGACGGAATTTCGACAGACCTTTGCGTACACCTTAAGCGAGGTATGTAAATTTAATGTCGAAGTGTTTTTTTAAAGAAGGGTCCCTATGGAATACCACCAAAAATCGGCCCATTCTCTTGAATCCCGGTGGTACTCAATCGGAATGGTATTCCAAAATGCCGCAACATTCCCAATGGCGCTCTATCATGCGAGATCGATGGATGTCATATATTGTGAGTGATCAAAACCTCATTGGTGGTAACCTTTACTCTCCTATTCTTTTTCTTTTTCTCCATGTTAAATGCTTGGATTGACTGGTAATACGCACAACAATCCTGGCAACCACCCTGAAGTATAGTCTAGAAACCTACATCACACAGAAGAAGCTTCAAACTATCCTTGCAAGACTAATAAACTACATCCAACTCTATCAAGTCACTTATAACTAGTCCTACCGGAGTTCAAGGTAACCTTTCAATAACCAAGTAAACATCTATAATTGCCCTACGAGTAGACCTTATATCTGCAAACTCCGGCAAGCAATTCCCGATAAAAAAGTAAGCAATTCCCAAGCGGTACTCGAGTACGAGTAGTTGGGCCACCTGGCATCTGCAGTCCCCATGCCGTGCGAGTTGCGCGAACAGGGACGGGTGCTTCTCCCGCGGGCTCAATACCGGTTGCTGCTCGATAGACTTTAGGGTAAGGCGGTATCATAGCAGAGCTAACCGAGGAGAGGATTCTTCTCCCAGCAGGATTCAACCTACTCAATCCTTGCATTACTAAAAGCGGTTCCATTCGAAACCCCAATTCGTGGCATCGTCAAATCAGTCATAGTGGGTAGCTTTGTTCTGGTTACCGTATTTATTATTTGAAACAGCCAACTCATAATTTGCGCATTCTTGTCGAATTTACAGACAGCGGGAGTGGGCGTTGTTTTCGCCGAATCTCATAGGGCTTCCTCCGTGCCAACAACCTAGAGAAATGCCAACTACTGGTATTGTAGATACAGAGAGTTTGCATTGTGGCATGACTTACTCACTGGGATCTCAAATTGAGTATAAAAAGAACAAAAAACATGCGAAGGGAAAAGAAAAGGCACCTTCTTTCTAATTGGTAGAGGGTGGCAGTGGGGATGCTGCTCGAGTGCAGTGTCTGTCGGGTCCGCGGGTGCCACCCTGCGACCGCAATTCTTTTTCTTGGATACGTGTCCCTGAACAGTCGAGATTTTGATGCATTACACAGCCTCAACGCCCATCACAGATTACTGCAGAATACAGTAAATTTACTCTGCTGTCGAGAGGCATGATCGAAATTTTATGACCTTTACGAATATAACTACTGTTGCATATCGGCAGCAAGTCGGCTAGGTCCTAAGAATTTTGGTGTTATGCAATAGCAGTCGTGTATTCAAAGGTCAGAAAAATACGGGTAGAGAAAAGAAGTGCATAAAGTCGTTAGAAAAAGAGTTTCTGTGATAGGAAGCTCGCTTAGGGCCCGTTTACCCAGAGACGGCCATCTAACAGCCGGAGAGGATGCCCTTAATCTGTGGGGCTAAAAGGATATGGGTAAGAGGGCTCAGGTCTAGCTACCGGGATCTGCTGCTGCTCAATTGGTATTTTCCTACTAAAGTACGGTAAGATCCTCCCAACCCCACCTTGTCTTTCAGAGGAAGTGGACTTTTTTCTGGTTATCGAGAGTGGCAGGGCGCATACCTCTTCGCTCCAAAATAATCTTTGCTGACCACTGGTGCCTGCGCGTCTCTGCCCAAAACCAGTGTTTGGCCATGTCCGGTGCTTGTGTGATATGGATTGGCGTTCATTTATCCAAATTCCAGCTTTGCCACGGTCTCTAGGCAACACAACCTCACCAACGATCGATGGTAATGCGGCCCCCCTTCTCACGGTGCACATCCAATCTCACCTGAGGAACTTTCTCCAGATAAATTTCTACCATGTATTCTACCATGCATTTACATTTTTAATTTGTGCATTTTTTTTCTTTTCATCGTAGTGGGGCTGGTGTGGAGCTGAGTCGCGTTGTCATGGCCGAAGTTTTTCCTGTCGCGTCGTGCATGATTAATTTGTTCAGGGACAATATCAGGCTCCGTCATATCAGTGCCCACTACCGTACCCACCCACTAACAAAAGTGGCGCTCGGCTACAGCCGGTACCTGGTTGGAATTGAGACCTCCTAACTCCAAAAGAGTCTCTACTGTGAGACCTTGACGACGAAACGATACATGGCGAGTGAGGATGTGTGAAACGGAGCGAAACGAAACGCCAAGCAACATACAATGAAACGATCGCACACTAAGGAGCGGGGAAGCTCTGTTCATTCAACGACAGCCTACTCAACTATCGCAGGGAATATATCAACCACAAAGACATCATATCAATCCATTACACCATCTGAGACTTCCCTTCCCTGTCACGACTCCCGGGCTGACAAAAAGAAAACAGACTCCGACTACCTCGGTGCTTCCAGCACTTCCGCGCTAGCCTTAAGCGCTCCTAATTTCCTTTCGTGAGCCCCTCGGTTCCAAAACTCTCGTGCATTCCTGAATTCGAAATGCTTTCCACAAACACATGCCCGAGGCCGAAACAGGCGCTCGAACCATTAGCGCATTTCCGAAGCCGAACGAACGAACGCATCCCCTGAAGCTTCCCCTAACAGCAGGGGGAGCATCATGAGAGGAGAATCACGATTAGCATTATTTCCAACATTTACTGGCTCCCCCCGCCGCTACTTACCGGTAAACGCGAGTCGCCTCCGGCCATAATAGGTAGCTGCCCAACCGGGACGGATGCCGCCCCTTCCGGAAGCATTTTTGCCAGCTCTCTACGCCCTCATGCCCGTGCGAGAGCGATCGTGCCCGGGTGAAGCTATTGGTACCTTATAACGCACTTTACGATAGAATTTGTAGATAGGGTTTGAACATAATATAATTTAGACTTAAAGGCGCATTTCCTCGCTTGCGCTATCGACCTAGATGGCAAACAAAGGGAAAACCCTCCACTACGTATACCCCCCGCCACACACACAATGTCACACAATACACGGCGCTATGCCTAAGGAACCATCCATCTGTCGTATAATACAGGATAGGAAATCATATTATCCAACACCGTGTAATCAGTGGAACCAGCATCCCATCCTTCATCTTAGGTACCACAATTACTACCTTCAGAATCCGGGGATGTGCAACTCCGTGGAGTCCTGTAAGTTCCCTAGTCACTTTACTTAGGTCGCGAATAATGTCCGAGGGGCGATCTTTGTTGTAGCGCAATAAGAGTAGTTGGGCAGATATATGCTCATTAAAGTTATCAAGAACCCGGAACGCGAGTGTTTCGACGTTTTCCGCCAGGCCTCATATTGTGTGGTCACTCCCACGAAAAAAGAATATTTCGGAGGCAGTACCTCATTGAAGAGCCCCAGCCGAGAGTTGGCGAAAATACTATGACATATCTAAAATTGAGTTATGCCAGCCAAACTCAGCAACTGTTGAGTCAGGATTATAGACTGGAGGAGAATCGCCAAAAAGGGGTTCCAAAACTATGAACTGCACTACTAGTAGCCGGACGGTGGGGGAAAAGCATTGACTATGGCATAAGCTAATCAAGGTGATAGGGGGTCATTAACCTGTGTGTTTTCCCCCGATCTAGATCTGCAGATCCTACCTCCACCCCTAGAGCATGAAAGGGCTTCTCCGCCCGTAACGACCGTTCCGGATATAACACTTCCACCAGTACCTCCATCCCGAGCGCTGACTTACTCCGCCGCCGGGATCTCGGCCAGATTTGAGTTACCATATAGACATCGCCCATTCCGTTGCCCCTCGTCATCTGTTCAGATTTTTTCTTCTCTCGCGAAAGGTGACCTCCCCGGAATAGAAGCGATGTCTAGCGAAACAAGGAGGGATCTACACACAACCTTTCGTAAGCAAACATCTCGGATAGAGAGAACCGCCAAATTCTCTGCTACACATATCCGGCATCTTTCCCAAATAATTCTCACAAAATATACCCGTAAATTGTCGCTCATCCGCTGCCCGTTCGTCGATTTCGAAAATGATCTCCACCTAATCTCCGATACCGCCTGCCCCCATAGTGCAAGGAAGCGGTAGTACCAACCTGCAACAGTAATATCATGCTTCTCTTCCTCATTGAACAGACTGCCAATCACAAGGGAATTAGAATATCTCTGTCACTAACACGCGTTCCTTTCAAAGAACTTACTCACCTTAGATTTGTCTTGCCTGTACCGAGATTCCGGCAGAAAAACGAGACAACCTTACCGATTACACCCCCACCCACCTTCCATTCCCGAAATCCGCTCGTTTCCAAAAGCCAACATCCCGCCCCGCCACTTGGCTGGTACTATACGCAAGCTATGATATCCCTCTTGTGTGGCCGCAGTTGATGTTATGGCAGAGTTTGATCGATTGTGTATGTGTGGTCTGGGCCGTGATGCTCTATCCAAAAATTATGGGGACGATATGCGATAGGGATATGTAGGGTTAGCGGGGGTTGGGAAAGCTTTCGGTAGGCAAAGCTGAAGAAAAAGCGGGGCGATGTGGCTGCCTTTGTGGCAACAAGCTTACCGTCCAATCATTTCCATGCCAAGGAATATCTACCCAGTTGTGGCTTTCGCGGGGGTCTGGGGCTTGGCTCGGCATCGCAGATTACTGTGGGGCGCCATGCTGTGCTGTGGGAACATAAGGCAGTTGAGTGCATCATACACCATTCGACAAAAGTATTCGTGATAATATTGTGAAGCTTCTTACGATTGAGAAATGGGAAAAGATTGGACAGTGCGCCCGACTCTCGTTTCCCAAATTCTCATTGTTAATACAAGTACACAAAGAGAACGAACTTGAATAGAGAAATGAAGATAAGGATGCATGTACTCGTAGTAGCCGAAGAACAAAGGAAATCCGGGAGCTATCCCCCAATATCCCCTATAGCCTCCCAATGCTCCTAAATTTACACTCCCCCCACCAAGTCTTAATTCTCGGCAACCGGCTACCAAATACCGTGGCGTGTCAAAAAGGCGCGGGCGCTTTTACATCCCAACCAAGCATCCCTACCTAATGCCTGGCATAATAATTGGGGTAACGTTAACGATTTAATAGAAACAAATAAAACATAATGATAACCTTGTATGCCACCCTTCAGCGTCAATTACAGCCTTCATTTTCCAGGGCATGGAGGCAAGCTAAATAGCTTTGCTCCAACAGCAAAAGAGCGCTGAGGCGGCGGTGGGAAATATGCCGAACCATTTGAGTTGGTTGCGACGTAGTGATATTAGCCTTTATTTGACACCACCCCCCCGTAAATGGAATCCACCCCCTGGCATTGAATTGCAGAACAAGTATTAGAGTATGGAAGTCTGTAGGGGGGACCGCCGGTAAACAAACTGGTCACCAATTTAGAACGGGCTTAAAGTTTACCATCAATTCCGAATAAACTGCTGGTAACCGATCGTACCCTAAAATAAATCACTGTCCACAAAACGCGAGACAAATATAAATTTAATGAAGAAAACAATATCGGGGAGGGAGAGAGAGAACAGAGCCGAGTCTAACCCGAACTCCAAATGAAGAAACACGGGAAGAAAAAAATCAAAAAGTAGATAAACAATAATAGCTATGAGTAACAAGAAAAAAGCCTCCGTCGATCCTTATTTACATCTAAATCTTTCCCACACCAACCCCTCACCTAGCAAGTATCTATGGAACAAGAATATGTATTGTAACGAGAAAGGAGGGATATAGAGGAGAAAGGTGAAAAGGCAAATAGAGGCAATGACAGGACGGACCCATGTCGGGCGCAAACGAGAGGATTGGTTAGTTGATGTTAGGGTGGGTCTTAGTTTTCTCTAGGGGACGGAAGAGCTTTCGAGGTTTGAAGCAAAAAAGTCGGGACCACAAGGACCGATGGGTTGAGGTGCCGTGACCCATGGACTGGGGAAAAGAACTCGCGAATCTAGATAACCTTGGTCGCTCACCGTGAGGTGCCGGTATGAGCTTAGGTTGACTATTAAAGTTCGTGATATCGGAGTTAAGATCATGAGAGCTGAAATGCGTCTCCACAAACTCATCTGCAGGCAGAGCGGAGGGCGAGTGGGAGGGCTGGCCACCATGATTGCCTTTACCAGGATAAACATCTTCCGGTTTTAGCAGGACCCCAGCAGCACTGTTATGCCCTCCAGGGAGATCAAACGATGTTGGTGTTTGGCTTTTGTTATCTGGGATGATAGGGCGGATATCGTTCTGCCCGAAATGCATTTCAACAACCTGGTGACTTCTGCTCTCCGAAACCAACGGGAGCAGGGTTCGGCAGTACAGGTCTGCTTGGTTGGGATTGATGTCTTCTCGTTCCGGGGGCATCTTAGTGACTTTCTCACCCCCGTTCTCAGCTGCCAATGAGAGTGTCGTTGCGTCACATTTAGTGCCTACATGGTCGAGTCGGAGGTCCTCTGGCTTCGAAAGCATCTTTACTATCACCTGATGCCCTCTCTCAACCGCCCAAGCGAGTGGTGTCTTGCCAAATTTGTCTGCTTGGTAGGGATTGACGTCCTTTCGCTCCAAAAGCATCTTCACTATCCCCTCATATCTGCGCCTAGCTGCCCACGAGAGTGGTGTCCCGCCATATGTGGTGTCTGCCTGGTCGGGATTGATATCCTCTCGCTCCAAAAACATACTCACTATCCCCTCATGTCCGTTCACAGCCGCCCACGCGAGCGGTGTTCGGCCATGTTGTGTGTCTGCCTGGTCGGGATTGACGTTCTCTCGCTCCAAAAACATTTTTACTATCCCCTCATGTCCACACCTAACCGCCCACAAGAGTGGTGCGCAGCCATATTTGGGGTCTGCTTGGTTGAGATTGACGTCCTCTCGCTCCAAAAGCATCTTCACTATCCCCTCATGTCCGTTCTCAGCCGCCCACGAGAGCGGTGTTTGGCCACGTTCTGTGTCTGCCTGGTCGGGATTGACGTTCTCTCGCTCCAAAAGCACCTTCACTATCCCCTCATGTCCGCGAATAGCCGCCCACAAGAGTGGTGTGCAGCCATCTTTGGGGTCCGCTTGGTTGGGATTGAGGTCCTCTCGCTCCAAAAGTATCTTCACTACCCCCTCATGCCCGACCTCAGCAGCCCACGAGAGTAAGGTTTGGCCATCTTTGATGGCTGCCTGGTTGAGATCGATGTTCTCTCCTTTCAGAAGCGTCTTTACTATCTCCTCACGCCCCATGAATACGGCCAACATGAGTGTTGGATGGCCAGATTTGGCGTCGACCTGGCTGAGATCCATGTCTTCTCGTTCCAGAAGCATCTTTCCTATTTCCTCACGCCCCATTAAAACAGCCGACCGCAGTGACTGCACAGCATCCATACAGGCTGCCGGACTGGGATTGACACTCTCTCGTTCCAAAAGCATCTTTACTATCCCCTCATTCCCCGTTATAGTGGCCCACGTGAGTGGTGCTAAATTGTCTATCCAGGAGAGATTAATACGCAATAGTTGGCAAATCGACCTGACTACCGCCCCCTGCGCTCCTAGAGTTGCCCAGGGGATATCCGCACTCCCCATCCAGTCGACTGCATTAATTTCCCCTTCCGTGAATTCCAATATAGCTGCAATTGAATCCATGACCTCATGAACTACTAACGCGTTGGTTGCTATAAATCCTATAAGCCCTCACCTCCAATAACTATAAGGGCAGTAGCATCTACCTTGATCCAAGCGGGACGACAGAAGTCGAGCAGATATATGCTCATCAAACCTATCGAAAAGCCTCAGTGCAAGTGTTTTGATATTTTCCGTCATCCCCCTGCTACTGTGCTCACACCAGTAAAAAGAAGCATATTCTAGAAAGGGCATTGTTGAGGGGGCTGAGTGTTGAGTTGGCAAAAGATCCTTGACCGATCTGAAATTGAGATATGTCAAGCAAGCTTCGGCAATTATCGAGTGCGAACTATGGAAATGGGTAGGATCTCTTGAGAGACGTTCCTGCAGAGTGAAGTGCACTAGTCGGACAATGGACGAAGACGCTTCGACGGTGACAAGGCCAACGCAAGATGATACCAGTGTCCGTAATGCTGGAATGTTTTCATGATCTAGATCTGTAGATCCCATCCCTACCCCCAATGCATGGCAGAGCTCCTCGGCTCTTAGCGGCCGTTCTGAATAGAGTACCCACGTTAGGACCTTCAGCCCTAGTACTGATTTATTTCCCTTCTGAGCCTTCAGCCGGGTTAGGGTTGCCATGTAGGCATCACTCAGTCCATTGCCTCGCGCCATCTCTTCCAGTTTCTCCCTTCTCCGACGAATTGTCATCTCTCCTAGAATAGCCTCAATGTTTAACGAAACAAGGAGGAATCTGCAGTTATTTGTAAGTATACATCGCTGATATAGGGGAAACACAAAATGTTCCTACGCACATATCAGACATCTTTTCCAAAATGGTTCTTACAATATCCGCCCGCAGGTCATTGTTCATCGCCTCTGGCTCATCATCCCTGTCTAACATCATCTCTAGATAATTCCTTATATCTCCCAGGTTGGGGCTGATGGGTATCACAACAGCCTTGGTGTAATATTTTAGAATGGCTTCCTCAACATGGGACCTCCCAGTGAGGAATATCCTCGTCTTCGGGCACTCCCGAACAATATCTCTTAGCGACTGAAGAAGCTCAGGAAGCTCTTTCGGAAGGTATTCGTCGAGAGCATCGACGCAAATGAACACTGGTGTAGTGAAGCAGTAGCGATCTTCAACATTCGCACTAAATCCCTAAGCAACAGTCTTCGGCCACCCACCTCCCTCTTCCCGTCTTGAAACGCCTGGCGTACATCTCGCGGAATGTCCTCCCTGCCAACTAGCTGCTTCAAAATCGCCCCCATCATGTTGGTAGTTGTCTGTTCTTTCTGAGCGAGGAAGTCGCAGTACAAGCATGTGACGGCGATATCTTCCCTTCTTGCCTGATCGCACAGGCTGTCAATCACCAGGGAACTAGTATTTCCAGCAGTCAGCGATATTCGCTCCCTCCAGAGAATCCCGCCACTCACCTCAGGTATGTCTTGGCTACTCCTGGATTCCCGGAGCAAAACAGCGCAGCCTTGTTGACTCCACCCTCACTATTCCTCCACTCCCGAAACTCGCTTGTTTCCAGAACCCAATCTCCGACACCCTCGAATCGATTGGTGCGCACGCTATAATGCCTGTCACCCGGATCCAGTGGCGAGAGCCAGTGCATGATCTGTTGATCCTCATCTGACTTATAGACGGTGTTGTTGAAACTATCCTTTATGTTGCCGCAGTAGGAATTTCCGTTGCCGGATATGACGGTGTGTGTTTGTAATTTGGGCCATGATTCTTAGTCTAAAAAATCGGTTGTGTATAGAGACGGTGGAAGAACATAGAGGATTAATGGAGAGTTTTCAAAAATTGGCTGTCGGCAAAGCTGAAGAAAAGCGGGGGTTATCCGGTTTAATTTGGGGCAACATGTACTGCCCAATCATTCCCATGCCAAGGAAATATGAATACATTGTGGCTTTTGTGAATTACCATCACCTGACTCCGCCCCAAAGACAACGGGAACACGTTGTGCTGTCCTCTGCCATGCAAGTGCCGATAGCACCGCAGTCAATGAATCTGGCACTCAAAGGAAGAGAAACCCGCCCTCCAATATTCCATAGCCAACGAGTGTGAATTAGAATAAAACAATCAACATTACAACCCACCCCTGCCTGCAAAACTATCATAGGCAGAGGCGACACTTCAAAAGAGAGATTCTCTTGAATGCTCACGCTCGTGAACTGACATTCATTAAGAATCAGGTTTTCTCTTGCATACTGTATATGGTAACATAGCCATATATCATTATCTCGGGGGATAATGTGTAGGAAGCGACGCTGACACTGCTACCCGTAGCTTAGAGAGACTCCCCAGTTGAGCCGCGGAGTGTGGATGAAATTTATTCGAGCTTGGGCGTTTTTTATCATTCGCAACTAAGATTGGTAAAAACAAGAACGCAAGATCCCAGACCGGGCCCCTCACGAAAGGAAAAAGCCCCAACTTTGCTGATTTTTCTTTTTCGACGACTTATCATTTTTCCATTCGGCCAAGGTGCTGAGTCTGCTACTCCAGTAAGATATTGAAGCTCTTAGAGTCCCCTTGCATTCTGTGAGCAAGAACAGTGCAGCGGCGACAGCGCACACCAATTACCATGAAGTAATTCTGCGGTAGATAGCCCGGCAGCTTCGGTCTTGCTTCAGCCCCACTCTTGGCGCATTCCTGCAAGCTGCAGCCCGGCGCACACCATGCACCCCAAACTCCAGCAGCCAGTATTGCCGTCATTATATCATCTCTGGAAACTGGGGCTGTGTAAACAGCGTCACAGGCAGGCCAGTCTGCAGTACAGTATTCGTGTATCTGAGGCTGATTGTGACTAGGCGGTCCTGCACGATGGTATCGGTTGCGAGGACACTTCGGTAATCCAATCTCGAGTGGTGGACGCTGCTCAACGGGTACAATTAGAATATTTACACCACCCAGTTATGCTTTCCCATGGCATGGACACAGCCCAGGAAATAAAGTTTGTCGAATAATCAATCCATTTGGGGTATCATAGTACCTGGCTCAGATGACTAAGATGTTGTTCTCGGTGGGATCGGTAAAAGTCGCGAGACTATTTCTAATGATCGTAGGGGATTCTATATCGCGACAAGAGTTATGTTTTCCGGCTTTAGTAACCCCCCTGAGCATGTCGGATGTTGCACACTAGAAGCCAGAGTTGATCATTGGAGTGAAGCAATAAAAGGAAGAGCGAATGCCCCCCCCCTTAAAAAACTATTTTCATTAATTTATTCAAGGTCCGCACGAGGCCTTCCTAGTCGGAACCATTAGCCGCATCAATATACATCAATACGCTTGCTATTTCATCCTGCTGCTTCATGCACACATTACTAGTAATAGCGAAGTGGCTTTAAAAACTATCGCCATTACACACCATTGCAATCCAGCCCTTTCCCTTGAATTTGGGTGTTATTTAATAGCGGTTCTCTTGAAAAATACCTCGATGTTACAAGCTGTGTTTTAACACGTGACATCAACGTGTATCTTGTAAGCCGCAAGGGAGGATAAGCGAGGAAGGATCAAACACTGCGTTCAAGACAACCTTCCTCTCTTCTCTTCGTACGGAGGTACAGCCCATAAGTTTTGTATATTTTACTAGCAGGGGGCGTTGCGCTAACATGGGGTTAATGTAGCAAATTGGGTATAAAGGCAGCTAAATAGGCATGGTGGCTACCTATTTCGCCCACTCGTTTCATACTAGCGTAGCACCCCTGCTAGCAAAACATGCAAAACTTATGGGCTGTACCTCCGTACTTTGTTAAATTCTTGGATTCATTTGTAAAAATGCAAGATTATTCTGCCTTCAACCCTAAAGAATGGCCACTAGGAGGCATGCCTGAAAGGAAGAAACTTCAAACAACCCGCTAATATTAAATCACCACTCCTAACTAATCCTAGTTTAAGATCACACCTCCCAATAACTATCATAGATATAGCTAACGTACTCGAGTAGACTGGATACATACAAACTTCCGGAACGCATTCCGAATAAAAAGAAAAGCACTCTATTTCCTCCCGTTGAAACAATAACAATCCCCACTTCGCGTCGATGGCAGATGGCACCCCCAATAATAAAATACGAAGTCCACCTACCCCAACAGCACAGTCCCAGGACCACGCGTTGAAAGTGGAGTTGGGCTGACAGCATAGGACGGCCTGATTCATTGCACTCTCGCGCCCGTAGGGTGAGGCAGTGTGCCAGCAGAACTAACCGAGGCGAGGCTCCCGCTCCTGGCAGAAATCAGCCAACTCAATCCTTACATTACCCAACCTTCTGGCTTACAAACCCCTTATGATATGCACGTGACTATTTGATCTACTCGAGTAGTGTTTGATGAATTCCGGGGGCCTGACTCCGCATCAGAGATTACCGTTAAATAATGGACTATGTAGATAGAGATCACAGTACCTGTACTGTACACTATCTCCTAAGCGCCCTTCCAAAGTCGCTATATTATCAAGGGTTTTTATCTTATTGTATGATTTAGAGAGTATTGAAAGCTACACCTCTTACCGGCAAGTATATACTTCCACCAAAATAGGCGAGCACACAAGTAGTGGAGATTTAATACTTTGGTTACACCGGGGGTCTACATATCGGGAGGTTGGCCACTAACGTTTAAAGGCTAGCGTTATGACAATGATCTTAGAATTGCATTTTTACCAAGTACTCAAGTATTAGCTTCCGCACCTATATAGTACAAGTACATCAACAAACGTGGAAAACTTTGGCCATGACAACAGCACTCCCCCATTAGCCCCCATGTTGTGAAATTAAAATAAAAAGATATAAAACATAGATACATAGTAGAATACATAGTAGGAATTAACATTTGATCGAGAGAAATATCTTTGGGAGGTGTTGAAAATGCAGAGTGAATAGGAGGGTTGTGTTGCCATCGCCATCGCTGGTATGTGTACGGTTAATTTTGTTAACGGAAAACATTCGGCGGTGGGGGCGATATATGACTGGTTCAATATAGGGCGTTGGAATTGACCTGATCCCGCCCCTGTAGGATTCTGACGACTTCATGATGTCCTTGAGAGAGAGCCAATGATAGCGGGGTTTGGTTCTGGTTATCTTGGATGGCAGTGTGGATATCTTTGCGCTCCAGAAGCATTTTTACTACCTCCTGATCCCCGTTCTCTGCAGCAAAAAAGAGTGGCGTTCTGCCATACCTGGAGTCTGGTATATTTGGGTTTACATCATCCCGTTGCAGAAGGATCTTTACTACCCCTGAATGCCTGTGCCAAGTAGCGAAAGCGAGTGGTGTTCGGCCATACCAGGTGTCTGGCGTATTGAGTTTGACTCCGTCTCGTTCCAGAAGCATCCCCACTACCCTCTCATGCCCTCTCTCTGCCGCCAACGAGAGTGGCGTCCGGCTATATTTAGCGTCCGCGTAATCGGGGTTGACGTCCTCCCGTCCCAAAAGCATCTTTACTATCCCCTCATTCCCGCAGTGAGCCGCTGACGAGAGTGGTGTCCGTCCATTTTGGGAGTTCACCGTATTGGGGTTGACATCCCGACGTTCCAAAAGCATTTTCACTAGCCCCTCATTCCCGTTTTGCACGGCCCACAAAAGTAGCGGTTCGTCAGATTCCGCGTTTACCCCGTCGGGATTGAGGTCTTCTCGCCCTAAAAGCATCTTCACTACTCCGTCATGCCCGCTCTCAGCTGCACAGAAGAGCAGCGTTTTACCAGTTTCGGGGAGGTGCTGGTTGGGATTGACGTCCTCTCTTTCCAAAAGCATCTTGACTACCCCCACGTGGCCTTCCTCGGCTGCCACAGAGAGTGGCGTTGCGCCAGATTCCAAGTCTGCTCGATTGGGCTCCACATCCTCTCGCTCCAAAAGTATCTTTACTACGCCCTCATGGCCGTTCTTGGCTGCCAGGAGCAGTGGCGTTGCCCCGCATTCTGTGCCTGCTTGATCAGGATTGATGTCCTCGCGTTGCAAAAGCATCTTGACTACTGCTGCATGGCCGTTCTTGGCTGCCAAGGAGAGTGGTGTCCGGCCATATTCGCTATCTTCGGTGTCTACTTGGTCCGGATTAACGTCCTTTCGTTCTAAAAGCACTTTTACTATTGCCTCATTCCCCAGCCCTGCTGCCCACGAGAGTGACGCCCTTCCACCAGGGGTGTCTGTGTAATTGGGGTCTACGTCCTTTCGTTTCAAAAGAAGCCTCAAGATCCCCTCATTGTTCTTGTCCACCGCCCAGCCGAGTAGCGTGTCGCCATACTCCTCATCTACCGTGTTGGGATCTAGGTCATCTCGCTTTAAAAGTTGCTTGACTACCCCCTCATGCCCCTTCTGAGCCGCCCAGAAGAGTAGCGTTGGGCCAGACTCGGGTAACTCTTTGTTGGGATTTACGCTCTCGCATTCCAAAAGCATCTTTATCACACCTATATGCCCGCCCTCTGCCGCCCATGTCAGTGCCGTGCCACCATTATCGGGGTCTTCCACGTTAGGATTGACGTCCTTTCTTTCCAGAAGCATATTTACAACCTCCCCATGACCATTGCTCGCTGCGTATACGAGTGGAGTCCAGTCGAGATATCTGTCTGCCTGGTCTGGGTTTACCTCTTCTCGCTCCAATAGTATCTTTACTATCGTCACATGCCCTCTTTCAGCTGCCCACGTGAGAGCTGTACGCCCAATGAAATCTGTTGCATTGACGTCCCATTCCTTCATTGCAAATAGGGAAGCAAATATCTCTATGATTCCAAAGAATGCAGCTCCGTGAAGTCCTGTGAATGCTATTCGGCCTCCCTCCTCCACCGCATCCTCTACCAAATACTTATAATCACCATCACCTAGTAACAGTAGTGTAGAAGATACGTGTTCATCGAATTTATCGAGAAGTCCTAGTACGAGAACTTTGACATTTTCCGTCATCCCCTTTGTTGCATGCTCTCCCCAGTAACGAGAAGCATAGTCCAGAAAAGGGAATGTTAAGGGAGCTGAGGGGGGGGTTGGCGAAAGGTCTCTGACGGATCCAAAATTGAGGTATGTCAAGCAGACCTCGGCAATTGTTGTGTGGGGGTTATAGGATAGTGTGATATCACTTGCGAGATGCTCCTGCAGGGTAAAGTGCACCAGTCGGACTGTGGATGAAGAGGACTCCACCGTGACAAGACCTAGGCAAGATGATAGAAGTGTCTTCACGGCAGGGATGCTTTTCGGATCGATATCCGCTGATCCTATTTCCACTCCAAGGGCATGACGGAGTTCCTCGGCCTTTAGCGGCCGCCGTGAATTCAATACCCACATCAGAACCTTTAATCCGAGTTCCGATTTATTCCCCTTTTGCGCCTTCAGCCGGGTCAAGGTGGCCGTGTAGGCATCGCTCAGCCCATTACCTCGTGCCATCTCCTGTAGCTTTTTTCTCCTCTGCCCGATTGTCACCCCCCCCAGAATGGCATCGATGTTTAGCGAAACAAGGAGGAATCTACGCATGATTGTTAGTAAACACCCACTGTGGATAGAGTGGAAAATTCCAGTGCTTCTACGTACATATCGGACATCTTTTCAAGAATAATTCTCACAATATCCACTCGTAACTCATTGTCCATTGCCTCTGGCTCATCATCCCTGTCCAACCTCATCTCCAAGTAATTCATGATGTCATCTTGGTTAGGACTGATGGGTACGACAGCTGCCTTGTTAAAATATCTTTGAATCGCCTCCTTGACATGGGGCCTGCCTGTAAGGAATATTCTCGTCCTTGGCGATTCCCGAACAATATCTCTTAGCGACCCAAGAAGCTCCGGAAGACCCTTCGGGAGGCATTCATCCAGCGCATCGACACAGATGAAAACTTGAGGCAGAGAAGCAATAGCGGTCCTTAACATGCCCACCAGATCCGGAAGTAAAGGCCTTCTCCCGCCAACCCTTTTTGCTTCCTGAAAGGCCATCCGTATATCTTTTGGAATGTCCCCCATGCCTACCAGCTGCTTCAAAATGGCTCCCATGATGTTGGTCATGGTCTGCTCCTGCTGAGCAAGGAAGTCGCAGTACAACCATGCAACCGCTAGATCCTCCTCCCTCGCATCATCACACAGCCTATCGATCACCAGGGATCTGGCATTTCAGACAATTAGTGGACTTGCTTCTTTAGGGAATCTGGCCACTTACGTCAGATATGTCTTGCCCACTCCTGGATTCCCTGAGCAAAAAAAGACAGCCTCTTCTACTTCCCCCTCCCCTCCCCTCCACTTCCGAAACTCGCCTGTTTCCAAGAGCCAATCGCCAACACCTTCAAATCGTTCGGTTCGTACGCCATGATGCCTATTACCCGGTTCTAGTGGAGAGAGCCAACAAAGAATCTGTGCGTCCTCATCGGATTGCTGGATAGTGGTGTTGAAGCTATCCTTTATGTTACCGGTGTTTACGTTGCCGCTGCCGAATTTGACCGTGTGCGTAGTTGTATTGTAAGCCATGGTCCTCGGCCCAAAAAATAGCTGTTGTGTGTAGAAATAGTAGAGAAATTTAGAATGTTGATGTAGATGGGGGAGTTTGCGACTTCCTTGGGGCAAAGCTTAAGAAAAGCGGGGTAAGTTATCCAGTTTCTTACATTAAAACAACCGCCCAATAACTTTCGTGCCAAGGAAATACCAATACCTTGTAGATTCTGCTGAATTCATAAGCTGACTCCACCCTCACAAACTAAATTTACTTTAAAGCACTTTGCTACTGTGCAACACATAAGATACAGCAGTCTGTCACACACCACCTGGACGGAAGTCTCTCAACAGGAAATCCACCCCCCAATAGTCCACTGCCAATGAGCACGAATAAAAATGAATGAATTAACACCCCTATCCTGAAAAGCAGATGAGACATTTCAAATGAGATTCTCTGGAAATATTAGGCACTAAAATTCCTATCGTTACAAGTTGTTTATTATTTTGAGGATTCGGTAGCCAGGTCTCATTATTTAGAAAATAAAGGGCCTCGCTAATATTATCAATTGGGCGGTCCTCACGGGTAGGTTAGCCGGGCGCTAAGTAGATCGGATTTATTTAGGGGGAGATTTTTTATCAATAATTATAACAAAAACTGATAAGACCACAGATCGAGATCGCAAGCAGGAGCCTTGCACCAAAGGAAAAACCTCCCATGCAATGGGAAATTTACTCGTATTTATTCAAAATGTAGCTTTACTATGGTCAGTGGGCAAAGTTAACCGCGCTCCAACGATCGATGGCAGAGCAGCTCTCCTTATCACTGCGTACCCCGAACACCACCTGCAGAAACCCCCCCCAAATCAATTTCTACTATGTATTATATTGTACGTGGACAAAATTAACCGATCAATAAATACTCATAATTTTAGTCGTGATGTTGTCAACCACGTCGATACAACCACCCCAACCCAGTCAAGAAAAATAAGTAAAAATAATTTAAATACATGACAGTAATCAGTACTCAGTATACAATCCATTAGCTGCAATAAAAAAACAGAAGGTGTTATGAGGTGCCCGTTGGTGGTAATAACTTTTGTGGGGACCCCGAAGCGATGGGTTGCCAGGCTCACCCGGGTGTTCGGTTAATTTTGTCCACCCACAATACCATGTGTTCACATTTTTGATTTGTATTTTTTCCTGTTTTCAATGTATCATGGTGAGGTTTGTGGGGAGAGTGGCGTTGTCACGGCCAAAGTTTTTCCTACTGCTTGACGAGAGCGTAATTTTGTCTAGGGACAAGAGACCCCCTCATGCCCATGCCCAGCCACTTAGGAAAGTGGCGCTCAGCCACATCCGGTGGCTACCTGGCCGGATCAACACTCCCTCCTAAAGGGCCTTGCCATCAACCTACGCGAGCCGCGCCCGGCCACAATCGGTATGGTAGCTAGATAGCGGGATTGATGTCTTCTCCTTCGGGAAGGCATCTCTACCAGCTCCCTACACCCTTACCAAACTGCCTGTGTGAGAGCGGTAGCCCCTGTGTGAAGCTATTGGTATTTCTACATATCAAAATGACTGAACACCTCGGGTAACTATTCGAATTAGATAAGCGACCGGCAATAAGCACTGGTTGTGAGGATGGTAAAAGTTTTTCCCATTGCTAGCTTGGCGCGTTCAGTTTTTTTTGATCTGTGACAATACCCGGTCATTTGCTTTGCGATAAAGTTTGTAGATAGGATTTGAACATAATATAATTTAGACGTCAAGACGGATTTCCGCGCTGGCGCTATCGAATTATATGTGAAACAAAGGGAAAATCCCTCCATGTATACCCCCCCCAACCCCTAAGGCACTATCTATAAGAAGTTGTGTAGTACGTGATAGGAAATCCTCTTATTCAACATCGTGCAATCAGTTGAATTAAGATCCCACCCTTTATCCCAGGACTGCAATAACTACCTTCATGATCCGGGGATGTGCAGCTCTGTGGAGTCCTGTAATTCCCGGACCACCCCCAAGTAACGAACGATGTCTGAGAGACTGTCTTTTGTTTTTACCACAATAAGAGTGGTCAGGCCAGTATACGCTCATAAAAGCTATCGCAAAGCCTGGGGGCGAGTTTTGAGATTTTTGGTGATGCCCTTGGCTGTGTGGTCACTGCTGCAATAAAAGTATAATTTGGAGGGGCATCGCTGAAGGGGTCCAGTGCGGGGTTGGCGGAAGGACCTGGCATATCTAAAATTGAGTTGTCAAGCGAACCTCGGCAAATTGTGAGTCACGATTTTAGTATAGACTAGTATAACCCGGGAGGTGCTTCTGAAGAGTAAAGTGCATTAATCGGACTGTGGGCGAACATGCCTCGACCGTTGTAAGAGCTAAACAAGGTGATAGGAAGTCGTTAACCCGTGGGGTTTCCCCGGATCCAGATCCATGAATCCTCTCTCCACTCCTAGGACATGACAGAGCTCCTCCGCCCGTAACGATCGTTCCAAATACAACACCCCCACCAACACCTCCATCCCGAGCGCTGGCCTATTCCACCTCCACGACCTCTGTCGGATTAAGGTTACCGTGTAGGCATCGTCCGGTCCATTGATGCTCGTCATCTGCTCAGGTTTTACCCTCCGCTGGCTAAGGGTGGCATCCCCGGAATAGCGGCGATGTTTAGCGAAACAAAGAGGGATCTGCGCACAATTTTCGTAAGTATACGTTTCTAATAGAGAGAATGGCCAAATTCTCTGCGACACATATCCGACATCTCGTCCGAGTGATCCTCACAACCTATGCTTGTAAATCATCTCTTATCCGCTCTCCCCCGTCATCCCTTTATAACCTCATCTCCACGTAATTCTCGATATCGCCTACTCCCACGAAGTAAGGAAGTAGTATAACTATGGGACAGCGATATCATATCTCTCTGCCTCGTTGGGCAGATTGTCGATCACCGGGAACTAGAATATCTCGCTGTCGGTAAATCACATTACTCAAAGAACCTAATCACATCAGATAAGTCTTGGACATACCGGGATTCCGGTAGCAGAACGAGATAGCCCTACCGATTCCACCCCCATTCTACCTCCATTCCCGAAACCCGCTCGTTTCCAAAAGCCATTATCCTATACCGCCGACTCAGTTGGTACTATGCGCACTCCATGATATCCCGCTTGGGTGGCCGCAGTTGACGTTGCTACCTCTGAATTTGATCGGTTGTGTATGTGTGGTAGGATGATGTTCTATCCAGAATTTTTGTTGGGTATAGAAATGATATGCGACAACGATATGTAGAGTTGGTTAGAGTTGGTAGGGAGATGGGAAAACCTTCCGTGGGCAAAGTTGAAGGAAAGCGGGGCGATGTGGCTTCTGGTGTGGCAGCTGCCCTCCAATCATTTCCGTGCCGGGGAAATCCTAAGGCGGTTGAGTCTTGAACAAATTCTGGGGGGCTGACTCTGCGTTGCTAGCGACTCTACGCCACAAGGCAACGCCATCCAGTGCTCTTTGAGTAAGCCACTATAGCGCCTCACATGGCAGCACCCTCATCGTATTGTGAATCCACTTGCGATTGAGCAACCCCTCAAGATTTGGGTTGGGTTCATCTCTTGTTCCCCTAATTCTTGTAGTTAATAGGCAATAAGCGCGATCAAGTATAATAAATGGACGAATAAGTTTAATCGCCCGAGAACGAGATAAAACCTAACAGCTAATATCGCAGATGTATTCCCCTCTCCTAAAGCTTCGGTCGCCTCTTAAGCTTAATTGCACTCCAACCAGGCACCGGATAAATGGAATCCACTCCTCAACATCCTCTCATTTGACAGCATATCTCCCATTCTAGAGTGGGGAGATTGGATTCTTTTCCAAGTTCAATGCCAAATTTTCCAATATGATTCAGAGCGGGGGAGTAAGTTCAATGCTCCATTGTGTCGATGTTATTCGCTGCCATCTGATGCTTAATACGGTAAGCTTCATGTGCCTGCTCATCGGCCCGCTAAAATAAAATAAAAAACAACCCAATACTAGTAAATAAAATCCGGTGGATAATTTTAGTTTCCCTTGACTGTCTCCTCCCTCGTCGTAGCGCGTGAGTTCTACATCAGCATCCAAAGCCAACACTGGTCCACTTCGTCCTAAAATAATATTTCATATTTAATTCCACTGTTTTTCTAAAATCGCGATTCGATTATCCGCCTTTAGCTAAATACCCGTTGGGTCCAAAGACGCGTCTTAGTATTCCGCAATTATCAGGATTTATCTAGCATCCGAACATTCAGGTTTTTGTACTCGAGTAGTATGATACCGCACTATTTTTATGGGTTTTTGGGCCTGCTCACAATATTATCCCCTAGATCCCCCCGCCAAGGTAATTGTGTTGCAAATCACCGGTGATCACTCAGCTCTCGCACATATATCCATTGCGTCTATCCTATCTGATTGACCGATCGTTACTAGTTTTTTCTTTGTCACTCACTATCGGGCCAAGACGGGAGCTTCTACACCTGGTTGCATACTAAAGCGAGGAGTGCGCACACATAGCCGATCAGGATCGGAAGGCACAGCTGAGAAGATATGAGGATTCCGGCAGGTCAGGACCGGAATTCCGCTGGTGCTGTAGCATCACCGGATGGATTTCTTACCGTCCATGGAAGTTAATCGAACATTCTCCTCGTCCTAGGGGGCATGAGTAGAGTGCACGGGAGAGCTCGTGTATTTTCTATATAAACCGAGTTCTTTGCCTTAGTTAGAACAATTAGCAAGCAAGATACGACTCCCAGTATTGACAATAGTTCCATCCGCCTTTACTTCATTTCACATCTTGTCCCATTCTCTTTAGTTCTTTGTCCGGGATCGACACCCCATTTGCTTCTCAATCGACAGACAATAACAATAAATTGGACACCACCCCATGAAATGATAAATTTAGGGAACCTAGCCTTGCTCTCCTATACTAATGCTCTTCTTGCCCTTCGGCGGCTACTATACTAGTGCGGACATTGGCCGGTATTAGAGAGGGGTGGTATCAGGTATGTCAGGGTTAGGGCTACACTTGAATTGGGACACCCCCCCCCGACGGAGTGCGGCAGAACAAGTACTAACCCCTGTTTCCGGATACTTTTTGCATAGAAAAGCGTGATTCCCGGGGATGCGGCTCAGGACAGGGATCCGGCTCACCCATAGCAACCAGTCAAAAATCAAACTATGATTTGAATATCTCCATGAATAATAGAGATACTACCTTGAAAGTTAAGCTATACGTACTTTTTAATATAGAGATTCAGGAAACCCTGTCTTTATTGCATCGTGAGAAATATTTGCTCAGGTATAGTGGTTTTAAGGTTGTCAATTTCAAACAAGCATTAAACTTTTTCCTAATGATATAAAAGCTAAAAAACTTCAAAGAAGGTCATTCGAGAGTAGGTAGTAGGATAGTATAAGTCTTATATATTTAGAGTAGCCAGGTTTTCATTTACTTTGTAAGTATTTTTCAGTGCAATTGTGGTTAAAAGAGAGATGAAAAACCATTTACATACTACATACAAATTGTCACAATTTGATAATATAATAATGACATCCTTAGTTGGCCAATGAACTTAATTTCTGGCAAAGAACTTTATAATAATCTCATAACTAACTATATTAAGTTAGAACTAAAACAAACTTGTCTGGGGTATCTCTTACCTCCTATACTATAAAGCATAATATCATATAATCAGCAAGTTTGCCCTGAATATCAAATTGTTCAAATTAGATATTTAAACCAATTACAACTATGTTTATGATTAGACCAGTCTTGCTTGACTAGAATAGACTATTTATATGAAGGTTTAGCAAGCATATCTAATTATATTAAGTATTTAGAGGAGAATTATTCATACATAACTAAATGCTCTTAACCTACAACCTGATTACTAAATATCATTTTCCAATACAATAAACTGTGCAGCATGATTCCTGATACTTTGCAAGATTGTCAAATTAGGGATTGTTGGCTAGAATAAGTTGTTACAGGAATTATGAGATTCTATAGGGATTTATGAGGCGTTTGTGCAAGATTGGTAGTAATTAAGGTACTGCTTAAGCAGAACTTGTCTATTGACCTTTAAACTTTATATTCTTGCTTAAGGTATGCTTTTAGAGCGCATTCCAGAGAATGAAGTTCATTGGGCAACTATTGATAATAGTATTGCATTGTAACATTGGGTCATTTTGTATGTAATATGTACATAGTCTTCTATCTTGATTTTAGCCATGATTACTTTGAAAAGTGCTTATAAAGTTAACCAAACTCATGTTATTCTGGATATGTGAGACTTATACTATCCTTCGATAAACTTTTGAATGACCTTCTTTAATGTTTTTTAGTTTTTATATCCATAAACAAGAGTGCAATTCTTTTTAAAACAGACAATCTTATAACACCTATACCAGAGCAAAGATTTGTCACCATTAAATACAACCTAGATTTTCTGATTCTCTATATTACAAAGTACTTGGGGCATGATTTTCAACACGCTTCCGCTCCCCTCTTTCCCCCCCACTACATTTCTCAACACCACGTCGTTCTGCGCACGATCTCCTCTCCCACACTTTTCGTCCTCATTGCTGGGCCTCGCGTCCCCACCCTTACCTCCAAACATGGCCTCCCATCAAGGCGGCCCCTCGTGAATCGGTACACCAGCCCCTCTCTCTCCCCTCCCGACCACTGGGAATCTCGACCATCTAGTCTCGATTTTCCACCAGACTGCGGCCGACCTAGGGCTCCCCGCCGCAGGTTTTCCCCCCATTACTCCGGCGAACATCTCCACCCTGTCTATCGGAGAGCAGATGCTCCTCCCTCTACTTTGCACCTCGCTCCAATCAAGTGTTCACATAGCAACTGCTCTCGAGAATCTCTCGACTGAGATCCACGACTTGTCCTCTCGGATTGCCAATCTGGACATCCCTCCACAACCCACGAACCTCGCCCCACTCCAGGCATCTCTCCGTGACCTTGCCTCCCGTCTTCCGTCAGCCGCTCAGGCCCCTTTCCCTCCCCAACGCCCTGGTGTCCCACAGCAGGCCACACCCTCCTCTAGTGGGTCTCGTCCCACCCCCACCAGCAACACCAACCCCGCTGGCCAAGAGAAAGGGAAAGAAAGAGCTCCTCCGGCTCCACCCTCACCATCTCCTAACACGGTTTGGCCCTCCCCCGCAGCTGACCCGGATCTCCCGAGATACGACATCTCAACTTCCCCTCCCACACTATATGGCAACCCTGAGGCATTTGCCAAAAAATACCCCCACACCTGGGAAGCGGAAGAATTCGCCAAAGCGAAATACCCCCCCGGCCCAGCCTGGACCCCCGGTCATCTTGACCCCGACTGGCATCCTCCCACCACCATGCCCCCCAAAGCCACCCCCACCTACGCTCAAGCTGTTGCACCCCCTGCTAAGGGAAAGAAGGGTCGACAGGCGAAGGCCTCTGCCTCGGCTTCATCAGTTGCAGTGGCGTCGGGTGAGGTTTTTACGAAATCTCCCCCTCCTCTCCCCCAAGCTGTCGGCAGATTTTTCGTCTTCAGAACCACCTTCGAACCCCACCCAGAGGCGCTCAAGCTAGCAGCCCATTTCCCAGACATTGCTGCTTCAGTCCTCAGAGAGGCCAACTGCTCCCTCCCCCTTTCCTTCACTTGCACGGTCAACGACAAGGGCTCTGTGTCACTGCTCGGTACCGACCTTCATACCCCCGTCTCCGCTCATACTCCTTACTTCGCTCCCCTTACCTCGAGGTTGAACAAGGCCTTTCCGGTAGGCAACTCCCCTTGGGATCTCTTCATACCCACTCCGAACGAAACACAACTTTTGATCCACCCCGTCCCTCTTGCATTCCTCCCCTCCGACGATGCCCAACTCTTCCCCTCTCTTCACGAGTCCATCCGCAATGCCAGGGGAGTCTCCATTCGCTCAGCGCGTTACCTTAACCCCGACCCAGAATCTCGCAATCAAAAGTCAGCAACCTCCGTGGTTGTCACTGTGGCCCCGCCCAACGCTTTCGCCATCCTCCCCTCCATCAACCTCTTCTCCCGAAACCGGAGAGTGGAGCAGATGTTCTCCTTCTCTAAGAACTCCCAGTGCAAGAAATGCTGGAAATTCAGCCACATCCCTACCCGTTGCCCTAGCACATTGCCAGTCTGCCCCTTCTGCTCGCTCTCCCACACCCAAGCAGAGCATCGCTACCCTAACCCTTCCTGCCCTAAGGGTGGCAATCTCCGACCTGTCCTCGCCTGCTGTCCATCCTCAGTGGCATGCTGTCCTAACTGCCAAGAAGAGCACTCTGCGCGCAGCAGGGATTGCCCCTCCCGCCCAAAGACCACTCTAGAGACACCAGAGTTACGGTCTCGACAAACGCAGGACAGCATGGATCTCGCTGAAGACCAGGCTGGCCCTTCGACGATCCTTCCCCCAGAACCAAGTGCCGCTCCCTGAACCCCGAGTGCCCCTGTACTCCCCTGCGATGCTCCTCCACCTAGGCAGCGAGCCCACCGGACCATCACCATCACCGATCTCGCCCCAAGAGAGAGCAGTGATGAATCTCTAGACTCGGACTCCTCTGAGGGCTATGCCAACTAATGGTGAATTTTTTCACTCGTTACACCGACAGCAGTGCTGTCTTCCCGTCCTTTCCAATCGTTCAACATAACTGCCTTGGGAGCTGGGATGTTTTTCTTTCACTTTTTCACAGCTTTACCATGCTGCCTGACCCTCCCTTGCTTGTTGCTATTCAAGACCCCCCCTCCAGACGTTCGGTTCTACCGACCTTCCCAGGATTTATGTCCTTCGCCCCCCCCCTCCTGGCTGCCCACGGGTTGCCATTTATGTTTCGCGCACCTTGAACCAGCACTTGTCCTGCTCAACTGTCTTTCACGACTCCTCGGAGATGCTTTCAGTTGATGTTTCCTCCCCGGAGGGTCTATTTGGATCCCCCCACCGTTCCCTCAGGGTTACCTCGGTATACCTTCTTCGTACAAATCGTCCTCCCTACCGCTCCATATTGCCAGAGCTGGTTTTTTCATTTCTTTCCCACCCTCACCTGGTATTAGGTGATTTTAACCTCCACCATCGGTTAGCGGATCCCTGCCGCTCCCTATCCGAAAGGGAATTTATCATCTCCACACGCTACTTTGATGCCGCATTTGACGTCCCATACCATCTTCTCAACACCCCCGGGGTTTATACTCGGTTCCCATTCGACACTATTTCGCCACCCTCTATCTTGGACCTGGCCTTCGCGAACACTGCCCTCTCTCCCCTCGTCTCCTCATGGGACACCCCTCTCCCCTCCACTGGTTCAGACCACGTTCCATGTGTGATAACACTGAAACCACCAGCGATTATGCTGCCCCCTCCTACTCCACACTGGGCCCTCCTTGACCTAAGTGCAGTATGAAAGGCACTGGAATCCTTCACCACACTACCCTGCCCACCGAAACCCATGCCTAACTCCCTGAGCAGCTGGTTCGACATCTCCTCTACCCGCCTCACCTCCCTCCTAACCTCCCACGCCCCGAGCAAGTGCCCATGCCCCCGCTCGAAGCCATGGTGGTCCCCTCGCCTATCGTCTCTAAAGAGGGAATATCATAAGTTTGCAAGGATATCCCGCCTCGACCCGTCCCCGCTCAACTGGAGCAATGTGAAAAGCTCGAGAAGAACATACTTTAAGGCCATTGCCTCGGCCAAGAAAACACACTGGTCGGACTTCCTATTCTCGGCCACTTCGCGCTCCCTCTGGACGGCCAAGAGATATGCATTCGGCCGTCCACCACAAAGGTTCCCGGACTTACCAGGGGCCTCCGACCCGGCCGAGATAGCGGAGACACTCCTTGACCACTTCTTCCCCTCCAAACCCCCACCTCCCCCCCTCCTCCGCCTCACCCGTTACGAGGACTATACCCCCCTCACCTCTGAAGAAATATCCAGGGCCCTCTCTAAATCCTCGAACACCTCCGCTCCTAGACCGGACCACATCCCGTACTCTGTGTGGAAGTCTGTACACCGGATCAAGCCCTCCCTTCTTCCTTCCCTCCTGAACCCCCTGTTGGCCCACGGTTTTCACCATCCCTCCCTCAAAAAAGCACTTGGTATTGTTCTTGACAAGCCAGGTAAACCCTCATATGACTCACCCTCCTCCTTTAGGGTTATCGTCCTCCTCCGTACGCTCTCAAAGATCCTTGAGAGAGTGGTAGCTTCCCGCCTTTCAGCCCAAGCAGTGATATGGTCCCTCATCCATCCCCTTCAATGCGGGTCCCTCCCTGGGAGATCCACCGCCGATGCCGCCCTCGTCCTACAACAGAATGTTGAGTCCTTCCACCGCCTCCGATACAAAGTCTCCACTCTCTTCCTTGATGTGAAGGGAGGCTTTAACAACGTGGAGTCTCCCTCACTCCTTTCTCTCCTCCACAGGAAGGGGGTCAGCCCGTACCTGGTCCAGTGGGTCGGCTCCTTCCTCAGGGATCGCACCAGCCGCCTGACGTTCCAAGGGTCCCCGCGCCTCTTCGCTCCTGTCTCAGTCGGGGTCCCTCAGGGATCCCCTATCTCCCCGCTTCTATTTGTCATATACGTCTCCTCCCTCCACCTGGAGATCCCAAGGTCCCTTATTATCTCCTATGTCCACGACTTTGCTGTTACAGTGGCCTCACCCTCCTACAGAACCAACGTTCGCCTCTGTAACAATCCTACACGGGTGCAATTATTTGTGCGACAGGTAACGAATTACTTGCGTGGTTCTTGTTAGACTATCCTTATAGTCTTTGATCGTTTCTCGAATATCCGAGAGAGTATTCT
>Ga0307509_10000125_pt1 | contig 112804 bp, 90 predicted proteins | sample 10_EM_MG_FD_202245 | JGI IMG/M metagenome (GOLD analysis project Ga0307509, IMG submission 202245) | Populus trichocarpa ectomycorrhiza microbial communities from riparian zone in the Pacific Northwest, United States - 10_EM | ecosystem: Host-associated > Plants > Roots > Unclassified | place... | reverse complement strand
AGCCGGAAATGGACCATGCCGATCCGGGATTGGAAAGCTGCGCTGACTCGCTTTACTATCCAGTTTGAAGAACGGGTGACCAACCTCTAACAACAAACCCGTTTACACAAAATTCCGGACACCCTCTGTGCGACTGCCCCGGCTGTATGCTTACTTATCCCCCACCTTCCGTTTAACATCACCCCCTATGACTGCTTATGCCACAGCAGGCGGTGGTCTTCTCGAAATCACTCGGCATGACAAGTTCGGCTGCTCGGCGTTGCGTCGAGAACGCAGAAAATCCCTCAGCGATGACAAGACATTGTTTTATTCAAAAAGCAAGTCGGTTTAACTGCTGGCCTTAAGTCCAACGATAACTAAGAATTATCATGTTGCCGGTATTGGCCGAACTCGACCTGACAACAATACTGGTGGTCGCCGATCTTGTCGTAGACGCAGCCATAAGCACCAACTCGGACTGGCGGCACGACCTCAAAAAAGTTCGATCAGCACTGTTAGCACCACCCTTCAGGCAATTGAATCGCTCGGCATCCGAGCTATTCACCTTTCCTGTCTCGAGGAACTCAGCGCAAGGGCGGCACAGCGGCATGCTGGAGATGTCGCTCTCTCGGTCTTCGGTGGCGAACGCTCCCAAAATCGTATGGCGCTGATGCCAGCAATCTGTGAATCCTTCGGACTTCGATTTGTCAGACCGGATGTCGACGGGCGTGTCCTTTGTCAGGACAAGGAGATCTCCAAGAGGCTTGCTGTGCAGTGCGGGATGGCCACACCGCGGCACCGAATTGTACGTAGTCAGGCAGATCTGGATCGATTGAGCACCGGCAGTTCCGGCTGGCGGATGTGTGCCTGGTCCGCGAATGGGCGAACTATCTAGTACGCGTACGCTTATGACAAAAGGCTAATGTCAATGCTCGAACAACCACAAGTTGTTGCCAATTCAGCAGACGCAGTTTGGCAGCAAAATGTTGTAGGAGCGCGGTTGAAAGCATCTCCGTCAATCAAAGCGGACGCGGTCACGGCGACAGAACATTTTTCCGTTTTTCCCCAGATAAACGATTTCGGAGCCGGCCGGAGAAATGAAACTCGCAAACTTGTCGGCCGGATTGACGCTCTTGAAGTTGCCGCCGGCCGGTGCGCTTGCCGCGACGGCGGCGGCCAGCTCCACCGGCGGCAGTGACGAAACGATGCCGACAAATGAATGGGGACCGCTGCCGTCGCTGACAAAGACCTCCGTCACCGGTGCACCGAAGAGTTGTCCCGGTGTCTTGAACCAGTACGCACCTTGCTCTCGTTTGTAGGCGCGTTTGATATTGCTCATGTAGTTGTAGAAGAAACCGGGTTCGACATCGTCCAGGCAGAGAACGGCCGTTCCCACCGTCGTCGAAAACGTCGAATCCTGCGCCCAGGCAAAAATCGAATTCACGCAAAACAGCAAGCCAAGCAACTGCTTACGCATGGAAGAGAAATTCCTTCTCGCAGCAAGAAAGCGCAGCGTCATCCCAATCCCCAATCAACGATCATGTTGACCTAGGACCTCGTGATGGCCGTTCCGTTTTCCGGCAAGCGGATGCGCTCATGCGCTGCCGAACGGAGAAGTGCGCCACGCCTCCCCTCCTCCACACACCCGGCTGGCGCAGGCGGCGATGATGAACAAAACGATGGTCTTCAAGGTCACAGAAAAATGACAACGATTTCCCGTTTATTTTTTTTGCTTGTCGCACTGAGCCTTGCGTTCCTCAGTGGATGCGCATCGCTTCCCCCGGGCTCCGAGTTTCCAAAAATGGTGTCATCGGCGCTCGCACACCCGGAGGAGACCCGGCTCGGTCGGCAGTTTGACAATGCAGGACTTCAGCATGGTGGCAAGTCCGGATTTCGCATCATCCCGGTCGGTGCCGACGGCTTCCTGTTGCGGATGCAAATGATCAACGCTGCGGAGCGGACACTCGACCTGCAATATTTCATCTTTCGCGGCGACGAAACCGGCCGTTTACTGACCGATGCCGTGTTGCGCGCAGCCGATCGCGCGGTACGTGTCCGCATCCTGACGAATTCTCTCGAATCATCCTCGGTGCTGATGGCACAGGCCGGCTACATGCACTATCGGGTCCCCCTGCTTGAAGACGGCGTCGAACTTTACGAGATACGCTCACTGCTCGGTAACGCCAGAGGCAGCGGTCAATCGGCGGCAATCCCGCGCTATGGAAATTATTCCCTGCACGCGAAGCTGTTCGTCTTCGACCGCCAGCGGCTATTTATCGGCTCCATGAACTTCGATCAGCGATCGATGCACCTGAATACCGAAATCGGCCTGATCATCGACAGTCCGGAACTCGCGCAACAGGTTTCTGCCCGTTTCGACGCCATGGCGCAGCTGGTCAATTCCTATCGGCTGGCATTGCGTAGAAACGACGCGGGCGAAATCGCCGGTTTGCTGTGGCGCAGTCAGGAAGGAAGCCAGACACTGGACTATGACGTGGAGCCGGCCCGCAGCGGGTGGCAGAGGATCAAGGTCAATTTTTTGTCGCTGCTGCCACTGGACAAGGAACTATGACTCGCCACTTGCCCCGCAGCTTGATACTGCTGGTGGCTCTGGTCGCTGCCGCCTGGAAAAGGCCGACCCCGATTCGGCCGGCCCCGAATCCTAAAGATCCTTCTTGATTTGAATCGTGTTTTTGACGGAAGTCACGCCTTCGGTGCCGTGCGCAATCGAAGCGGCTTTGTCGGCTTCTTCCTGCGTTCTGGCTTTTCCGCTCAAAAACACCGCACCTTTGGCGTCGGTATCAACCTTGATATGCGCCAGGCTGCTCAGTTTTTCGGCAGCCAGCTTGGTCTTGATTTTCGCTGTTATCGCCGAATCCTTGACGAAGGTCGTGGGGTGCGTACGGTCCGAATCAGAATCCTCCGCATGGGCCGCAAACGGAGCCAGCAGGGTGGCGATGACGATACAGCTCGCCGCGAGTTTGGTTTTCATGCTCTGTCCTTTCCTTGACACAACGATGGAATGAACAGGATGTGGTTTTTGTAAACGCACATCTGTTCGCTGCCGCACATTTAGCCGACGGAAAACGACAGCACGGAGCGGATACGGTGTGGTCGCCCCCTCTCCCACCCCTTGAGCCCATGTGCGGCTGAAAATACCGGCGTTCGCGCCCCCCGCTGGTACCGACATGGTCCCTTGCCCGCAGGCCATCGGCGAATGACATCAAGCAGGGCGTCCGGGCCATCCGAGCGCATCGCGCCCGAGAGGATCGATACCGTGCTGGGTGATTTTCCGGAGCGCCTTTCGCGGGACGCTCCCGCCCTTTATCTGGCAAGTGGCGTGCCTGCCGTGCGCGGGTACCGCTTGCGGCCTTGCCGCCACCGGAGCCGGCGAGGCTGAGGACGATCCGGCACGGCTTGCCCGGCGAGAGGCGGCACAGGCGGCGGAGAAATATTTACCGGACGGATTTACCGGACGATCGGAAAAAATTGCGGGTAATTGCGACGGCTCGCCAATGCGCACGCCGGCCTCTGCCGTACGCCTTTCTCACCCCAGAGCGCCGCGCGCGCTGCGTCCGGCCGGCTGCGGCGCTGGCACGCGAAATGCCCGTTGCCAACGAGGTGAAATGCAACAAAGGGGGCAACAAGGGGAGTTCATTTTACGGAGGCATCACCATGAAATTCAAACGCACTGCATCGGCTGCCTGGGCAGGAGGCCTGAAGGACGGAACCGGCAGCATTTCCACCGAGAGCGGCGTGCTCAGCAACTCGCGCTACGGTTATCCGACGCGCTTCAACGACGCACCGGGAACCAATCCCGAGGAGCTGATCGCGGCAGCCCATGCCGGCTGCTTCTCGATGGCGCTGGCGGCGCAACTGGACGAAGCCGGGCTCAAGGCTGCGAGCATCCGTACCAGCGCCACGGTGACGCTGGAGAAAGAGGCGCAGGGGTTTTCGATCACGGCGGTCCATCTGGAAACCGTCGCCCGGGTGCCGGGCGCGACGCGCTCCGACTTCGAAGACGCCGCCGACCGGGCGAAGTCCGGCTGTCCGGTATCCAAGCTGCTGAGGGCCCACATCACCCTCTCGGCCAAGCTGGAAACCTGAGGCAGTTTCCGGCCGGCGCGCCGAGCCGATGGGCTTGAGGTTTGACTCACTGAAGGAGCGTAAATTATGAAAGAGACCATCCCGTCCCGCAGGATTGTGCTGCGCGGCGCACTGGCGCTTGGTTGTGGCATGTGGCTGCCGATCGCACTTTCCGGCTGCGATTCGAAGAAGGGGGCGAATTCCGGTGCGTCCACGCCGGGAGCCACGCCAAGCGCTGCCGGCAGTAAGGGGGCTGCCGCTCCGGCGGCGGTCAAAGTGTCGCAGGCCAGCGTTCAGTACCAGACTCAGCCGAAGGGCGAGCTGAAGTGCAAGGACTGCGCGAATTTCATTGCCGAGTCGAGCACCTGCAAAGTGGTCGAAGGTCAAATCAGCCCCGACGGCTGGTGCACCATGTGGACCAAGAAGGCCTGAACTCCCGTGAAAATTCAAAAACTCACCGAAATCACCGATGGACCAAGGCCGGGCTTCGCACAGACGGTTTGAGCCGTTGAATCGAGCGAGGAGATCTGTCATGCGAATCGACAACAAGGTGCTGGTACTGGTGCTGGCCGCGACGCTGGGTAGCGGCCTGAGCGCTTGCCAGCGTCAGGAAAAACCGCCGACCACCGGCGATGCCGCGGCGCTCTGGATGCGCGGCGATCCGTCCGGTGCCTTGACCGACCAGGGCGCCGGTGCGCAGAAATCTGCGCAACCCGGCGCCCGGGCGATCTTTCGGGTTCGGGCCTAGCCGGCCGCCGAGCCGACGGTGGCAGCAGCGGTGCCAGCGCCGGTTCACGCTGATCGCCGGGCAGCCCGGCGCCACGACTTACACCCGGCCGATTTCGTCTGGAGCGCGGCGATTCGCCAGCGCCCCGCTCAGCCAGGCGCGCACTGCGGACACGTCGGACAGGCGGTAGTGGGCGCAGAAGTCGCCGACGCCGACGCCGATCGAGATGCCGCCGCGGGCATTGACTGCGGCGAAAGCGTGCTCGTCGTTCTTGTCGTCGCCGATGAAGACCGCCCGGCGGCCGATGAAAGGCGGCTCGGCGAGGTACTCGGCGACCGCCGTGCCCTTGTCCACCCCGCCCGGCTTCACCTCGACGATGCACTTACCCTCCTGGACGACGAGGCCCTCGCCGGCTTCGGCGACCAGCCGGCGCATCAGCCGATTGACCTGATCGGCAAGCTCCGGCACCTGGCGGTAGTGCAGCGCCAGGGTCAGCCCCTTGTCCTCGAGCAGCAGGCCCCGGTGGCTTTCGAGGAGCGGCGCCAGGGCCGCCTTGATGGCGTACTTGGCGCGCGACGGCGCGGCGTGCAGCCACAGATGGCCAGCCGCGTCGCGCCGTTCCAGGCCGTGCTGGCCGGCCTTGGCCAGCGCCGGGAGGCCGAGTCGCCGATCGAGGTCGGCCAAGGCACGGCCGCTGACCAGCGCCACCGCGCCAGCGCTGGCGCAGTGCAGCGCACTGAGCAACGCCGGCAGCGCCGCATCGACGTAGATGGCGTCGGGCGTCGCGGCGAGCTCGAGCAGGGTGCCGTCGACATCGAGGAAGAAGGCCCAGTCGCTTTGCGCCGGCGGCGGGGCCGGTTTTTCGTGTGCCATGATCGGGCGTCAGGTCGGATGTCAGCCTGGATGTCCATTCGTCTCCGGGTTTTCGAGCAGCTTGCTGCGCCGGCGCATCAGGGCGGCGTCGAGCAGCATGCGGCCGGCCCAGCGGTAGACGTTGAACTCGGCGATCAGTGCGCGCATCAGCCGCATGCGGTCCTGCTGCTCGGCCGCCGGCATGGTCAGGGCCAGATGCAGGGCGGCGGCGCACTGGTCTACGTCGTAGGGATTGACGACCAGCGCCTCCGGCAATTCGCGGGAAGCGCCGGTGAATTGCGAGAGGACGAGGACGCCGCGCTCGTCGTCGCGCGAGGCGACGAACTCCTTGGCCACCAGGTTCATGCCGTCGTGCAGGCTGCTGACGAAGCAAACCTCCGCCGCCCGGTAGTATTCATAGACCTGCGGCGGATCGTGGTGTTCGACCTTGAGCAGGATGGCCGGCGCCGGACCGGGGAAGCGCTCGTTGATGCGCGCAACGAGGGCGCGCACGGCGGCTTCGTGGTTGCGGTATTCGTCGATGCTCGAACGGCTCGGCGCGGCAATCTGGATGAAGGTGAAGCGGCCTACCCAGTGCGGGTTGAGTTCGAGCAGCCGCTCGACGGCGAGACAGCGTTCGATGATGCCCTTGGTGTAGTCGAGGCGATCGACGCCGATGCCGATCGACTGCTCGGGCGGCAGCCCGTTGCGTTCGCGCACTTCGCGCCGACAGTCGGCGACCGGCTTGCCGATCATCTCCTCGGTCGGCGGCCAGGCGATCGAAATCGGGTAGCGGCGCACGGCGGTGCGCTTGCCGCCCTGGGACACGGTGAAGGACTCGCGGTCGACGCGCGCCTCGACCAGGCGGTCCACCGTATCGACGAAATTGTTGCAGTGGAACTGGGTATGGAAGCCGAGAATGCTGCTGCCCAGGAGCCCGGCCAGGATGTCCGCCGCCCACGGGCAGATGGCGAAGGACTCCGGGTTCGGCCAGGGGATGTGCCAGAAGGTGATCACCGTCGCGTCCGGCAGCTGCTCGTGGATCATGCGCGGCAAGAGGGCGAAGTGGTAGTCCTGGACGAGGACGATCGGGTTCTCGGTCTTCGCCTCGCTGACCACGGCGTCGGCGAACCGGCGGTTGGCCGCCAGGTAATGGGCCCAGTCGCCGGAACGGAAAGTCGGGCGGACGTGGGCGATGTGGCACAGCGGCCACAGCCCTTCGTTGGCGAAGCCGTAGTAGTAGCCGGCCTCCTCTTCGGCGCTCAGCCAGACCCGGCGCAGCTGATAGGCGGGACGCTCGGGTGGCACCGCCACGCGGTCGTGGGCGTCGACCACGTCGCGGTCGGCGCTGCCGCTGCCGGTGGCGATCCAGACGCCGGAACAGGCGCGCATCACCGGCTCGAGCGCCGTCACCAGCCCGCTCGCCGGGCGCTGCACCTCGATGCGCTCGCCGCGCCGCTGGTGGATGTACGGCTCGCGATTGGAGACGACGATCACGTCCTCGCCGCGCAGGTCGCCGTGCAGGATGGCGCGCAGGGTGTCGGGCGTCCAGTTGACCTGGCTTTCATCGCGCGCGCGGTGCTCGGCCTCGAGCTCGTTGATCAGGCGCTGCAGGTCGCGGGCGATCGGCCTGAATTCCGGCTTCGGCGGTTTGATGTCCGCCGCCGGCGGCGCGGCGGCGAGCGGCTGGCGCAACAGGCCCTCGCCGCGCAGCAAGGCCTGCGTGCCGGCCACCCAGCCGCGCCACGAGAGCTGGGCGATGATCACGGTGATCAGCGAGACCGCCGCGGCGAGCCCGAGAAAGAAATAGAAGAGATAGCGCCGCGTCTCCTCGCTGCGCCGGCCGATGAAACTCATGTCCTGCACCAGCACCAGCCGGCCGGCCGGATTCGCCTCGCTGGCGACGGGTTTGACCGCCACATGCAGCGGCCCCTGCGGGCTCTTCAGCAGGTGGTCGCCGGAATCGGTCCAGCGGCCGAGATCCTTGCAGCGGATTTCAGCCGGCACCGACGGGGTGGCGAGGAGCTTGCTGTCCGGCGAAGCGCAATAGCCGACGGCATAAAAGCGCTCGTCCTGGCTGACGCGGGTAAAAAAGGCGGCGACCCTGGCCGGCGAACCGCTCGCCAGCTCTTTCTCCAGCGGCTCCTCGATCGCGTTGGCGATCATCGTCGAGCGCGTGTCGAGGTCGCGCACCGACCAGCGCAGGGTGAACTCGTCGATCAGCGGCGCGACGGTATAGGCGAAGGCCGCGAGAATCACCAGCAGCGGCAGGACGAAACGCAGGGAAAGGCGCATGGAAACACCTCTGTTCTCGGTTCGAGTTATTTACCCTTCAGCCCCCCGTTTTCGACGTCACCGGGCGCAAGGCGAAGCCTCCCCCGTTGTCTTTAGTCAGCCCGCCGGGTGACGAGTTCAGCGCTTCTTCGGCCCCCTTTCGGCCGCTTTTCAGTGTCTTTCGTCACCGCTCGCACCCCATTTTCAGGAACATGGCCGAACGGCTTCCGTCGTGTCGTAGACCCGGCGGAAAACCCGGTTCGCCACGCCGTGGCGGGCCAGTAGGAACATCGCGGCGTTCCAGGTCTGGCCGGGCATCCCTTCGGGCCGGCCGCTCAGGCCGTGAAACCACTCGTTGAATTGCCAGTCGTTCGCCGCATTGGCCTGTGCCAGTCCGGCCAGTTCGCGCAGCGCCTGCTGGCGCCGACCGACGGCGGCGAGCGCGAGCACCCAGAAGCCGCCGACGAAGGGCCAGATACCGCCATTGTGGTAGCAGTATTCGAGGTTCTGGCGGTGACGGCCCATATAGGCGCGCCATGCCGGATCGCTTTGCCGGATCGGCGTGCAGGTGACGCGCACCGGGTACGCGGCGCTCGCCTGGTTGCGCTCGATGCAGGCCAGGATGCAGTTGGCGCGGTGCTCGTCGGCGAGGCCGAAGAGCGCCGCCAGCAGATTGCCCAGCACGTCGCCCTCCTCGCCCCAGGAAGCGAGATTGACGAAGCTCAGATACATCTCGCGGCTGACCGGCTTGTTGCGCGCGTAGTGGATGAGCAGGCGAAGCCGCTTGTACTCCGCGCGGTGGTTGCCGAAGGGATGGAAGAGGTAGTTGAAATGCTCCGCCGTTTCGCGCGCGTGCGGCAGGCGGTAGAGGCCCTTGACGTAATACCAGAGGGCATTGCTGTAGAGCACGAAACCCGAGCGCGGCATGATGTCGGCCCAGTCGCTGGCTTCGTTCTGCTGCAACAGGAAAATCTGCTGGTGCTCCTGGCACGACAGCCAGTCGATGGCGCGCCCGATGCGCTCGCGCAGGCGCCGTTCCATCCCCGGTGCGCGCTGCGCCACATGCGCGATGGCGACCAGCCACCACAAGGTGGCGTCGATGCAGCCGAGATACCAGAAATCGGAGCAATTATCCGCCGAATCGACGTATTTCGGGATCTGCCCGTTGGCGGCCTGATGCTCGCCGAGCAGCAAGAGGCTGCGCTCGGCGCCGGCGATCAGTTCGTTGTCACCGCAGTGCGCGGCGGCGATGGCGCAGATCGCCGCATCGCGTCCGAACACGCGGTCGTAGCCGCGCTGCCGCGCACCGGCACCCGGCGTCGCGGCGAGAAAACCCTGCGGGCCGAGGTTGGCGCGCATCAGTTCGACGGCGCGTTCGGCGCAGCGGGCGATCAGTTCGTCGTCATCGGTGGCCGCTGGCGCCCCGCCCTGCGCGCCAGGTAACGCGCCGGCCGCTTCATTCCGGTTCATCGCCGTCTTCCCCCGGCAGCGCGCCCAAACCCTGCGCCAGCAAGGCCACCGGAAAATGCGCGAGCAGGCTGTCGAGCGCCAGACAAGGCCCTTCCGGACCGCTCGCCGGCAGCAGGCGCTCGCGGGTCAGCACGTTGAACCACGCTGCGTCGCCGCACGCGGGCGGCAGCGCAATCCGCGTGTCGGCCCACGCCAGCGCGCCGTCCAAGGGTTGCGCAGCGCGTCCGCCCTGCCGCTTGACGGCGAGGCGCGGCGCGACGGCGATAGCCGTCCGTCCGCCAAGGCGGCGGGCATAGGCGCAGACATGGGCGGCGTCGCGCCCGCTCGCCGGCAGCGCCAGATAATCGCCATCGCGGAACACCTCGGGCCAGCGCCGGCGCAGTTGCAAGGCGCACCAGATCAGGTACAGCTTGCTGCGCCCGGCGTCATCCGCCGAGCCCATCCACGCGGTCGTTTGCATCGTCATCGGCATCGTCCGGACCTCCGCCAGCAGTCGGCGCCGCAGTTCATAATCGATCGGACGCCGGTTATCAGGGTCGACCAGATTGAACTGCCACAGTTCGCAGCCCTGGTAGATGTCCGGCACGCCCGGCGAGGTCAGCCGGATCAGCGTCTGCGCAAGGCTGTTGAGCAGGCCGAAAGTCGCCAGCCGGCGGGCCGCCGGCACAAAGTCGGCGAGGAACAGGTTGTTCTCGCCCGGCGCCAGCAGAGCTTCGACGAAGCCGGCCAGCGCCGCCTCGTATTCCTCGTTGACGTTGATCCAGCTGCTGTGCTCCTTGGCTTCGCGCACCGCCTTCCGCAGGTAGCCGGCGATGCGTTCCCGGTAGCCGGCCAGCGTTTCGTCGTCGAGTTTGTCCGCTTCGCCCAGCGGCCAGGTGCCGAACAGCGTCTGGTAGAGCAGATACTCGTCGTTGGCGGACGGCGCCGGCAGGCCGTCGACCAGGCGCTTCCGGCCGCGGTTGATGCGGCGCCAGCGATTCAACGAGAGCTTCCAGGCGGACGGGATCTCCGACAGCACGTCGATGCGCGCGCGCACGTCTTCGGCCCGTTTGCTGTCGTGGGTCGAACCGGCGAGCAGCGAGTGCGGCCAGCGCTCCGTGCGCGCGTGGCAGATCGCGTGGAAGGCCGCCGGGGTGATGCCGAAGCGGCCCGGATCGCTGCCCACATCGTTCAGCGAGACGAGCCGGTGATAGCGGTAGAAAGCCGTATCCTCCATGCCCTTGGCCATCACCGGCGCCGTGTATTGCTGGAATTTCATGGCGCAGGCCCGGACCTGGCGGCCGTAGGCCTCGTCCTTCGCGCTCGCCAGGTCGCCGCTGAGGACGGCGTACACAAAATCGAAGACGCTGATGTCGGCGGCCGGGCTGCGCCGCTTGGCGAGCGCCACGGCGCGTTCGAGGTGGCGGCGGTCCTGGGAGGCAAGGCGTTCACCGGCAAAATAGCCACGGTAGACCGGAAAACAGGCGACCACCTCGGCGAGCGCCGTGCGCAAGCCGTTCAGCGTGAAGTCGCAGGTGTGGCGGCTGGCCGCCGCGATGCGCGACAGCTGGCTGGCCAGCACGTTCAGCTCGCCGGCCAGCGCGGAACGGATGATCAGCCGCTTGGCGTCATGGACCACCGTATCGATCGGCGCCCGGCAGCCGGTGAAGGCCGCGTAGATCCGGCTCATGCGCTGTTCCGCCGCGCGATCGACGAAGAGGCCGTTCGCCAGGTGGGCGAAGCCGTAGCCGGTGTCGCCGTGTATCGGCCAGTCCTCCGGCAGCCGCTCGCGCTCGGCGAGGATTTTTTCGATCACCAGGTAGAGCGGCAGCGGGCGTCGCCGGCGTAGCACGGCCTTGCTTCCCTCCTTGCGCGCTTTTTCGTTGCCCTCGCCGCCCTCCCCGCCGCCGGCCCTGGCCTGCAGACGGCGAAAATACTGCGCCGGATCGTAGAGGCCGTCGGCATGGTCGATACGCAGGCCCTGCACCAGCCCGGCCTCGACCAGCGACAGCACCAGACGATGGCTGGCTTCGAAGACCTCGGGATTCTCCATGCGCAGCGCCGCCAGATCGCTCTGGTCGAAGAAGCGCCGGTAGTTGATTTCGTCGGCCGCCACGCGCCAGTAAGCCAGGCGATAAGCCTGGGCCTTGATCAGGGCGTGCAGCGCGTCGAAGCGGGCATCGCCACCGGTGTCGAATGGCAGCTCGCTGCCCGTCGCCTCGCCCCCGCCTTCGCCTGGCGGATCGCCGTTGCCAGCGTTGCCGCCATTGATCTGCGCGACGCTGTCGGCGATGTGCGCGGCCAGCGCCGGCACGGCAGCGCACAGCGTCGCCAGGTGGCGCTTGAGCACCTCCTTGTCGCGCCGGCGTTCGGCGAGTTTCGCCGGCGCGCTCTCGCCGCGCGCCGGCAGATGCCCGAAGGCCGCCGCCAGGCTCTGCAGTTCGAGCAGGCGCTCGTCGTCGGCGCCGAGCGCGCGCTTCAGGCCTTCGAAATCGCGCTCCCGGCGCTGCCCGATCAGGCGGGGATATTCGGCCGGATCGATCGGCAGCCGATGCTGCCGGTAGTGCAGGCTGAATTCACCGCGCCCGGCATCGAAAGCCAGGCGCAGTTCGCCGCGCCCGAGCACCGTGCCGTAGTGCTCGTCGAGAATCGGCAGCAGGACCTTGCCGCGCAATTCCGGGTTGAGTGGCTGCCAGTCGATATCGAAATAATCGGCGTGGGCCGAGGCCGGGCCGTTCTCCAGCACGTCGAGCCACCAGGTGTTGTCGGCGCCCATGACGCCCATGTGGTTGGGAACGATGTCGAGGATCAGCCCCATGCCGAGGCTTTGCAGCGCCAGTGCGAAACGCCGGAAATCGTCGGCGCTGCCGATCTCGGGATTGAAGGCGTTGTAATCGACGATGTCGTAGCCGTGGCTGCTGCCCGGCCGCGCCTTCAGGCAGGGCGACAGGTAGCAGTGGCTGATGCCAAGTTCGGCCAGATAGGGAACGATTGCCGTCGCCTGCGCCAGGGTGAAGTCGCGGTTGAGCTGCAGGCGGTAGGTGGCGCGCGGAATAACCGCCGATTGTGACGCCGTTTTCGCCGTCGAGCGTGCCGGCGCCGGAAGCACTGCATCGCCGCGCTCGCGGTGCAGCACGTCGGCCAGCGCCTGCCAGCGCGGATCGTCGGCCCAGGCCTCGAGCGTCAGCGGCAGCCGGCGCCGCCAGTTGGGATACGGCGCCATGGTGCCGGGCAGATTGGCCTGCTCGAGCACGCCGAAGACGTCCTCGACCTGCACGCCGACGATCATCGCCGGCGAACGGGCCAGATAGGCATGCACCGCCCGCGCGAGTTCCGCCGTCATCGCCGGGACATCGACCGCCTGCACGCCGATCCCGGCCGGCAGCACGCCCTCGCGCTGCAAGACGAGGAGCAGGCGGACGCGGTCTTCGGCGCGGGCGACGACGGCGGCTTCGAGCAGCGCCGGGCTCGGGAAGAGGCCGAGCCCGGCGCGCGCCTCGATGTCGCCGCCCAGCCAGAAGCCGCACAGCGTCGGCATGTCGTGCGTCCCGACGACGGCCATGGCCTGGCGCGGGTAGGCGGCGGGCGGCTGGAAACCGCCCTCGCCGCTGCGCTCGAAGAAGAGCGGCCGGTAGGAGAGCACGCCGCGCGCCGCCAGCGCCGGGCGAAAGCCCTCGGGCACGGTGCCGAGATCCTCGCCGATCACCAGACAGCGCTGACGCTGGCTTTCCAGCGCCAGGACGCCGAGCATCTCGGCGAACGGGTAGCTCAGGTAGGCGCCGGCCGCCGCCGGCTCGCCGGCCGGAATCCAGAACACGTGCTGCAGTGACATCACGTGGTCGATGCGCAGCGCGCCGGCGTGGCGCATCGCGGCGCGCAGCGTGGCGATAAAGGGCGCGTAGGCCGCTTCACGCAGGCGCTGCGGGATCAGCGGCAGCAGCCCCCAGTCCTGGCCGCCGAGACTGAAATCGTCGGGCGGTGCGCCGAGATGGGCGCCCTGGGCGTAACAGCCCTGCCCGCCCCAGGCCTCGGCGCCGCCCGGATCGATGCCGAGCGCCAGGTCTTGGTAGAGGCCGATGTTCAGGCTGTTTTCCGCCTCGTTGCGCCGCGCGGCGGCGGCCAGCTGCTCGTCGGCCAGCCATTGCAGATAGCGGTAAAAATCGATCTCGTCGCCATGCGCCGCCGCGTAGGCGCGCACCGCGGCGGCGTCGGGCGAGCGGAAATCCGCCGGCCACGCCGGCCAGCCCCAGACCGCGCCATCGGCGGCGAAAAAACGCGCTTGCAGCGCGTCGAAAACGGCATGCTGCCGCAGTGCCTCGCCGCCGGCCGCGCAAAAACGATGGAAGGCCCGCGCCCGCGCCGATTCATGCCCTGTTTCGCGCGCCAGGTGATGGTCGCGAAAATGGGCGAAGGCGAGGTGCAGGGCCTCCTGTTTCACCGCCGCCACCTCGGCGTAGTCGACCAGATCGGCAGCGCGCAGACGCTGCAGGCGCGCCTGGAAGGCCGCCGTCGCGACGAGGGCGCGGGCGGCGGCGCTGGCCTGGAAATCGGCGACGGCCTCGACGTCGATATAGAGCACGTTGAGGAACAACCGGCTCGACGGGCTGTACGGGCTGCAACGCTCCGCTTGCTCGGGAAACAGGGCGTGCAGCGGATTGACGCCGACCATCCCGGCACCGGCGCGGGCAGCGAGATCGACGACGGCGGCCAGATCGCCAAAATCGCCGATCCCCCAGTTGCGCCGCGAACGCAGGCTGTAGAGCTGCAAGGTCGGCCCCCACGTCCGGGCGTCGCCGTGCAGCGCCTCGGGGCAGTAGCAGCGGGCCGGCGCGACGATCAGGCGGCTCGCCGCGCCCTTTTTTTCGGCATCTTCGGCCCCGGATTCCAGGTCGAGACGGTGATAGCCGCAGGCGAGCGGCGGCAGCGCCAGGCGACGGCGCTGAAAATCGGTGCCGTCGATGCGGCGCTGCGCGAGCAACGGCAAGGCCTCGGGGCGAAAATCGCCGGCCAGCCGCTCGCCGTTTTCGAGCTGCACGGACCAGCGCCAGTCCGCGCGCGCTTGCGCGGCGGGCAGGCTTAACTCGATGGCGCAATCTTCGGCGCCGCTTTCAACGGCCGCGCGCAGCGCGCAGACCGGCGGCAGCGGGCGCCGCCAGTCCCGCGTTTCCTGCACCTCGGCCAGCGCCTCGAGATCGCTGTCCGAGGCGCCGTCCACCGGCAGCCCGAGCGCGGCGAGCAGTTTTTCCCGCGTCGCGTCGCCGGTTTCGCGGTGCGCGCCGGTGTAGTCGACGTACCCGGCTTCGATGCCGCAAGCGGCGGCCAGGCGGCGAATCGCTGCGCTGCGGCTCATGCCCTGACCCCTTTCGCAGAAATGGGGGAAGAAATCTGACCGGAGGGAATGCATAGCCCCTTGGGGGATCGCATCACCTCACCCCACTTCACTTCGCGCCGCCGCGTCGAGCAGCCAGGCCACCGACCAGGGCGGCAGGCGTCCGGCGCGCAAGTCATCAATCGACAGGGCCGCGCTGCGATGGATCGCGACGCCGGACGGCGGCGTGACGGGGCCGGCCGGCCGCCCGCCGAGATTGGCCAGCAGGTGCAGGCGGCTGCCGTCGCCGAGCTGCCAGCCGACGCCGATGGCGCGCTCGCCGAGCCGTTCGCAGCGCGCCGGCGCCGGCGCCGGCCGCATGCCGCGCAGGCGCGGCATGATCTGCTGCCGGCGGATCGCCAGCAGCGAACGGTGCAGGGCCAGCCAGCGGTCGTGCGGCGCGGTGTTCCGGCTCGCCCAGTCGAGCACGCAGGCGGCGAAGGTGGCGCTGGCGTTGGGGTCCGGAATCTCGGGCAATTCAGGCGTGGCGAACAGGTCGGATGTGCCTGCGGTTGCGGCCGGCGCAAAGTGCGCGAAAGCCTCGAAAGCCTCGAATTCGCGGCGGCGGCCGGCGCTGATCGCTTCCGCCAGTTCCGGCGCGCAGTCGGCGTAATCGCAGAAATAGCGGAAAGGCTGGGCGGCGGCGAACTCCTCGCCCATGAACAGGAGCGGCGGCGCCGGCGCGAGCAGCAGGATGGCGGTCGCCGCCTGCAGCGCCGCAGGTTCAGCCAGCCGGCAGAGGCGCTCGCCGAAGGCCCGGTTGCCGATCTGGTCGTGGTTCTGCAGGAAGGCGACGAAGGCCGCCGGCGGCAGCTGGCCGCTCGCTTCGCCGCGCCGGGCGTGGCGGTAAGGCGAAACCTCGCCCTGGAAGGCGAAACCCTCGGCCAGGCAGCGCCCGAGATGGCGCGCCGGAGCGTTGGTATCGCCGGCGTAGTCCGCGTAGTAGCCGTCCGTTTCGCCGGTGAGCAGGACGTGCAGGGCGTGATGGAAATCGTCGTTCCACTGCGCGGTCGCGCAGCGCGGTGCGCCGTCGGCGTCGCGCGCGAGATAGCGCGCCTGGTTGCGGTCGTTTTCGAGGATCAGGTGGATTTCGCGCTCGCGGCCCGGACCGCGCCGCACGGCGTCGGCCAGTTCCTCGACGAAGTGCGGCGTCGAGCTGTCGGCGATGGCATGGACGGCGTCGAGGCGCAATCCGTCGAGATGGTATTCCTCGAGCCAGTAGAGGGCGTTGTGGATGAAAAAATCGCGCACGACGCGGCTGCCGGCGCCGTCGAAGTTGATCGCCGGCCCCCACGGCGTATCGTGCGTATTGCGCCCGGCGTCGAAGAAGGGCTTGGCGTAGGCATGCAGGTAATTGCCGTGCGGACCGAAGTGGTTGTACACGACGTCGAGCTGCAGCATCAGGCCGCGCGCGTGCGCCGCCTGCACCAGCCGCTTGAGGTCTTCCGGCCGGCCGTAGGCGCTGTCCGGTGCAAACGGCAGGACGCCGTCGTAGCCCCAGTTGCGCCGGCCCGGAAAATCGGCGACCGGCATCAGCTCGAGCGCCGTCACGCCGAGCTCGGCCAGCGCGTCGAGGCGTTCGGCGAGCGCGGCGAAGGTGCCGTCCGGCGTGAAGGCGCCGACGTGCACTTCGTAGATCACCGCTTCGCGCCAGGGTCGGCCGCGCCAGTCGCCGTCCGCCCAGGCGAAAGCCCCGGCATCGACGACTTCGCTCGGCCCATCGACGTCGTCGGGGTTGAAACGCGAGGCCGGGTCGGGAACGCACAGGCCGCCGTCGATGCGGAAGCGGTAGCGGCTGCCCGGCCCGGCGCCGGCGACGAACAGCTCGAACCAGCCCTCGCCGGCGGCCGGCATCGCCCGCTCGCCGTCGTCGAGGCATAGCGCCACCTGCCGCGCCGATGGCGCCCACAGCCGGAAACGCACGCCGCCGGCCTCGAGCTGGGCGCCGAAGGGCATGCGGTGGATACGGTGGATAGGATGGCTGGCACTCATCCGCCTACCCGTCTTTCCAGCCCGGGCCGCAGCAGCTTGAACAAGGCGATCGAACGTCCGGCAAGCGCAAAGGGCTGGCCGCCGGGGTGACTCTTGCCCGGCCCGACCGCGCCGGCGGCGGTATCGAGGATCAGTTCCCAGATGCGGCCGTTTTGTCCGTCGGGCAGGTGGAAAGGCAGCGTTTCGTGGTGGGCGTTGAAGAGCAGCAGCAGGTTGTCGTCGTGCACGCGGCGGCCGCGCCGGTCGCGCTCGTCGAGTCCGCTGGCGGCGAGGAACATGCCCAGACAGCGCGCATAACTGTTGTGCCACTCCTCGTCGCTCATTTCGGCGCCGTCCGGATTCAGCCACAGGATGTCCTTGACGTCGCTACCCTTGATCGGGCGTCCCTCGAAGAAGCGGCGGCGGCGAAAACCCGGATGGCGCTGGCGCAGGCGCATGACGTGGCAGACGAAGTCGAGGAAGCTCTGCTGCGCCGGGTCGAGCTGCCAGTTGACCCAGCTCGTCGCGTTGTCCTGGCAATAGGCGTTGTTGTTGCCGCGCTGGCTGCGTCCCAGCGTGTCGCCGGCGAGCAGCATCGGCACGCCCTGCGAGAGCAGCAGCGTGCTCATCAGGTTGCGCTTCTGGCGGGCGCGCAGGGCGAGCACCGCCGGATCGGCGGTCGGCCCCTCGACGCCGCAGTTCCACGACAGATTGCGGTCGTTGCCGTCGCGATTGTCCTCGCCGTTGGCTTCGTTGTGCTTCTTGTCGTAGCTGACGAGGTCTTCAAGCGTGAAACCGTCGTGCGCGGTGACGAAGTTGATGCTGGCGTGCGGCTGCCGCCCGCCCGAGGCGTAGAGGTCGCTGGAACCGGTGACGCGGTAGGCAAACTCGCCGATCAGGCCGCCGTCGCCTTTCCAGTAGGCGCGCACGGCGTCGCGGAAGCGGTCGTTCCACTCGGCCCAGCCGAAGGGGAAATTGCCGACCTGGTAGCCGCCTTCGCCGAGATCCCACGGCTCGGCGATCAGCTTGACCTGCGACAGCACCGGGTCCTGGTGGATGATGTCGAAGAAGGCGCTCAGGCGATCCACCGCGTGCAATTCGCGGGCCAGCGCCGAAGCCAGGTCGAAGCGGAAGCCGTCGACGTGCATCACCTCCACCCAGTAGCGCAAGCTGTCCATGATCAGCTGCAGGACCTGCGGATGCTGCATGTTGAGCGTGTTGCCGCAGCCCGTGTAGTCCTGGTAAAGGCGAGGCTCGTCGGGCGACAGGCGGTAATAGGAGGCGTTGTCGATGCCGCGGAAGCACAGCGTCGGGCCGAGTTCGCTGCCTTCGGCGGTGTGGTTGTAGACCACGTCGAGGATGACCTCGATGCCGGCCGAATGGAGCACCTTGACCATGCTCTTGAATTCCTTGATCGAGCCGCTCGCCGAGTAGCGGGCATCCGGGGCGAAGTAGCCGATCGAGTTGTAGCCCCAGTAGTTGGCGAGGCCCTTGTCCACCAGATGGCGATCGTCGACGGCGGTATGCACCGGCATCAGTTCGACCGCCGTGACGCCGAGCCGGCGCAGGTGCGCGATCACCGGCGCCGTGGCCAGCCCGGCGTAGCTGCCGCGCAGCGGCGGCGGCACGTCCGGGTGCAGCGCGGTAAAGCCCTTGACATGCAGTTCGTAGATCACCGTTTCGTGCCACGGCGTGCGCGGCGGCCGGTCATCGCCCCAGGTGAAGGCTGGATCGATGACCCGGCAGCGCGGCATGCCGGCCGCATCGTCGCGGCGGTCGATGCCGAGATCGCCCAGGCGGCCGCCGACCCGGTAGCCGAAATGGGCGTCGCTCCAGCGCAGCTTGCCGACGATGTCGCGCGCGTAGGGGTCGAGCAAGAGCTTCTGCGGGTTGAAGCGGTGACCGCGTTCGGGATCGTAGGGACCATGTACGCGGTAGCCGTAGAGCAGGCCCGGGCGCGCCTCGGGCAGATAGCCGTGCCACATCCGGCCGGTCCGTTCGGACAGTTCGATGCGCTGGGTTTCACGCCGCCCGAGGCGGTCGAATAGGCACAGTTCGACCTTGTCCGCGTGTTCCGAAAAGAGCGAAAAATTCACCCCCTCGCCGTCCCATGTGGCGCCGATCGGATACGGGGCGCCGGGCCAGATGGCGGAGATCGGAATGTCCATCGCCTTATCCCGGCCAGAGCATCGCCGCCGGAAGCCGGCCGACGCCGCGGCGGGCATTATCGCTCGGCATCCTTATCCTCCCGCTTGCGCTGCGGCCACCAGTACTCGAGCAGGTTCGCCGCCCACTCCCGGCCGCCGAGGCCAAAGGCCAGGGCGAGCGCGAGGACGACGCCGGCCAGAATGATCAGGAAACTCTGGCGGATGATGTCGCCGCCGATGCCCAGCTGGTCGAGGGCGATCAGGATGACGAAGAGCAGCACCGCGTAGCGCGCCAGGCGGCCGAGCAGCGGCGCCTCGTCGAAGCCGACATTGCGGCCGTAAGCGGTGACGCTGCCGTCGATGAAGTGGGCGAAGTAGGCGCCGAAGGCGAGGATGACGACGGCCAGGATGACGCGCGGCACGAACAGCGCGATGCGCGACAGCAGCTCGGTCACGTAGGTCAGGCCGAGGCTGTTGCAGGCGAGGATCAGCGCCGCGATGATCGCCAGCCAGTAGACCAGCATGCCGAGCACCGCGGTGGTGTCGGCCTCGGTGCCGCCCATCTGCAGGAAGGCGTCGATGCGGGCGCGCTCGGTCAGGACGTGGAAATTGATCGAGCGCAGGGCCTTGACCACGGCGAAGCGGATGGCCTTGGCGAGTAGCCAGCCGGCGATGGCGATCACCACCGCGAGCAGCGCCCTGGGCAGGAAGACGCCTACCTGCAAGAGAAAGTTGTGCAGCGTTTCGAGCGCCATGTCGATCGGTTCCATTCCCTTCTCCTTGCGCTGTCCTTGTTCAAGCGCCTGGCGTGGCGGCGAGCGCCGCCAGGATGCCGTGCAGGGGGAGCTGCACCCAGTCCGGCCGGTGCGCCAGTTCATAGCGCAGTTCGTAAAGCGCCTTTTCGAGGACGAACAGTCCGAGCAGGCGCTGCGCGTCGGACCACGTGCCGTAGAAGCGGGCGTCGCCATCCGCTGCGGCGAGCGTCTGCGCATAGCTCTGCACGAAGGCGCGCTCGACTTCGGCTTGCCAGGCCGCGGCCTGCGTTTCGAGTTCGCCGGGATCGACCGGCGATTCGCCGGCGATGCGGGCCAGCGCCGTGCGCGCCGCGTAGTCGAAGGAACGCAGCATGCCGGCGACGTCGCGCAGCGGCGAATGCTTCCGCTGCCGCTCTGCCAGCGTGCGCGTCGGTTCGCCCTCAAAATCGATGATGATGAAGTCGTTCTGCGCGACCAGCACCTGCCCGAGATGGAAGTCGCCGTGCTGGCGGATCTTCAGCCCCGGCAAGGCCGGCGCGGCGGCGCTGTCGATTTGCGCGAGCAGCGCGCTGCGCTGCGCGAGCAGCGATTCGGCGAGCGGCCGGGCGGCCGGCGACAGCGTCGCCAGGGCGCGTTCGAGCTGTGCCAGCGTATCGACGGCCTCCGCGGCGGTGCTCTGAGCCCATACGCCGGCGTCGTGCTCGGCGAGCGGCTCGGGGTCGAAGGCCGGGTCGCCGCTCGCGATCGCCAGCGCGCGATGCATTTCCGCCGTGCGCCGGCCGAGCGTGCGGACCAGGGCGAGATAGGCGCCGTGCGTGTCGGCTGCTGCGGCGCCGTTCGCATCGAGTTGTTTGAAAGAGCGCTCGAAAAAGCGCTCGAGATAAGCCAGCGTATAGCTCCAGCCGTCGCCCTGGTTTTCGACGTAGCCCTGGAGCAGCGCCAGCGTCATGCGGCCACCCTCTTCTTCTGTCCCCGCCGCCTCGCTGCCGGCGTCGGGCAGATACTCGATGGCGCCGGCGACCGGCACACAGTTCGGGAAATGCGCGACTTCGGTGAGGAAACGGCCGATCTCCAGTTCCTGGCAAACGCCGGCCTGCAGTCGGCGATAGAGCTTGAGAAACAGCCGCTGGCCGAGAATGCGGATGCTGTTGCTGCTCTGCGCGGCCGGCGGATGCACCGGCAGCAGCGCCGCCGGATCGTCGCCGGCGAGTTCGGCGAAGACGGCGGTCGGCGTGCAGCGGATGCGGCCGTGCGCGCAGCGGAACTCCCGGCCGGCGCCGATGGCCTCGACCAGAGCGCGGGCGAAAGCCTCGTCGGCGAAGGCGTCGCCGAGCACGCCGAGCTGCGCCTGCATGCGCACGCGCGCCACCGTCACCGGCTGCATCGCGCGCAGGCGCTCCTCGTCGCTCTCCCAGACCAGCGTCAGCGGCAGGAAATAATTGGCTGAGTGGCCGGACGGCGCGGCGCCACTGCTACCGCTTTTGCCACCGCTGTTGCCACACTCGACGCGGAACACGCTGAGGAACCAGCTGCCGCGCGCATCGTCCCACTCGGCGTGGTCGAGCAGCGCGACACGGCGCACGGCTTCGTCCTGCGCGCCGTACCAGCGCTGGCGGACGACGAAGCGCGGCAAGGTGTCGTTCTCGAGTTGCGCGCGCAGCTTTTCCGCCATGCCGATGCGCCAGGGCACGACGCGCTCGCGGAAGATGCTGTGCCAGCCGTCGAAGAAAACCAGTATCGGCGCCTCTTCGGCCGGCAGGCGGTCCTCGTGCCAGCTCGGCGCGGCCTCGCCGGCGGCCAGGCGGAACCAGTAGAAGCCGTGCCCCGGCAAGGTGATCAGGTAGGGCAATTCGCCGACCGGCGGAAAAGGCGTACGGCCGAGCAGCTCGACCGGCACACGGCCCTTGTAGGCGGCCAGATCGAGTTCGACCGGTTGCGCCGTGCGCGCCAGGTTGGCGACGCAGAGCAGCGTCTGTTCGCAGTATTCGCGCAGGAAGGCGAGGATCTTGCGGTTGCCGGGATGCAGGAAGATCAGGCTGCCGCGCCCGAAGGCCGTGTAGCTCTTGCGCACGGCGAGCAGGCGGCGCGTCCAGTTGAGCAGCGAGGATGGATCGCGCGCCTGGGCTTCGACGTTCACCGCCTCGAAACCGTAGACCGGGTCCATGATCGGCGGCAGGTAGAGGCGCTGCGGGTCGGCCTTCGAGAAGCCGGCGTTGCGGTCCGGGCTCCACTGCATCGGCGTACGCACGCCGTCGCGGTCGCCGAGGTAGACGTTGTCGCCCATGCCGAGCTCGTCGCCGTAGTAGATGATCGGCGAACCGGGCATCGACATGAGCAGCGCGTTCATCAGCTTGATGCGGTCGATGTCGTTCTCCATCAGCGGCGCGAGGCGTCGGCGGATGCCGAGATTGATCCGGGCGCGCCGGTCGGCGGCGTACATCTGGTACATGTAGTCGCGCTCCTTGCTGGTCACCATTTCCAGCGTCAGCTCGTCGTGGTTGCGCAGGAAGATCGCCCACTGGCAGCTGTCCGGGATGTCGGGCGTCTGCTCCATGATTTCGACGACCGGGTGGCGGTCCTCCTGGGCGATTGCCATGTACATGCGCGGCATCAGCGGAAAATGGTAGGCCATGTGGCACTCGTCGCCGTCGCCGAAATAGTCGCGCACGTCCTCCGGCCACTGGTTGGCCTCGGCGAGCAGCAGGCGGCCGCTGTAGTGCGCGTCGATCACGGCGCGGATCTCCTTGACCACGGCGTGCGTCTCGGGAAGGTTCTCGTTGTTGGTGCCTTCGCGCTCGCAGAGGTAGGGAATGGCATCGAGCCGGAAACCGTCGACGCCCTGGTCGAGCCAGAAGCGCATCACCCGGACGATGGCCTTCCTGACCGACGGGTGGTCGAAGTTGAGGTCCGGCTGGTGCGAGAAGAAACGGTGCCAGTACCAGGCCTGCGCCACCTCGTCGCGCGTCCAGTTCGAGGTCTCGGTATCGCTGAAGATGATGCGCGTGCCGGCGTAGCGCTCCTTGCTGTCGCTCCACACGTAGTAGTCGCGCTTGCTCGAGCCGGCCGGCGCGCGGCGCGCCGCCTGGAACCAGGGATGGGCGTCCGAGGTGTGATTGATGACCAGTTCGGTGATAACGCGCAGGCCGCGCCGGTGCGCCTGGCGCACGAACTGGCGGAAATCGGCGCGCGTCCCGTAATCGGCATTGACGCCGTGATAATCGGCGATGTCGTAGCCATCGTCCTTCTGCGGCGAAGGATAGAAAGGCAGCAGCCAGATGGCGGTGACGCCGAGATCCTGCAGGTAGTCGAGCTTCTGGATCAGGCCGGCGAAGTCGCCGATGCCGTCGTTGTTGCTGTCGAAGAAGGCCTTGACGTGCAGCTCGTAGATGACCGCGTCCTTGTACCACAGCGGATCTTCGCCCGCTCCGTCGGTGACGGCTGACGGGGCGGATGGTGCGGGTAGTACCGTTTCCTGCGCGGCGCGATCGGCATGCATCAGGCGTCTCCCTCACGTGAAGTAGTCGAAGTCGTGCTCGCTATGGACGCGGCGGCGCATGCGAAAAATGTGCGCCGGACTCTGCTGCGGGTCGAGGCTAATGAAATTGCGCGGGCCGCTCCACAGGTAGCGCCCGTCGCCGAGCAGGTCGTGCATCTGGTAGGCCTGTTCGCCGATGCCGAAGCGCTCCACCGGCAGGGTCAGCCAGCCGGTCTGCACGTGATGCGGATCGAGATTGACGGCGACGATCACCGCATCGGCCAGGTCGTCGGTGTATTTTCCGTAGCAGATGATCTGTTCGTTATCGACCTCGTAGAACTCGAGCTGCCAGTCCTGCTGCAGCGCCGGATGCTCGTGCCGGATGCGGTTCACGCGCGCGATGATGTCGCGCAGGCTGTCGGGACGGTCGAGATCCCAGTCGCGCAGCTGGTACTTCTCCGAATCGAGGTATTCCTCGCTGCCCGCCTGGCGCGGCGTCGCTTCGAGCAGCTCGAAGGCCGGGCCGTAGATACCGTAGTTGGCGCCCAGCGTGGCGGCCAGCACCAGGCGCACGACAAAGCCGGGACGGCCGCCGAACTGCAGATATTCGGTCAGGATGTCCGGCGTGTTGGGCCACAGGTTGGGCCGAAAATACTCGCGCACCTCGCCCTGCGTCAGCTCGGTGAAGTAGGTGCTCAGCTCGTGCTTGGTGTTGCGCCAGGCGAAGTAGGTATAGGACTGCGAGAAACCGAGCTTGGCCAGCCGGTACATCGGTTTGGGCCGGGTGAAGGCCTCGGCCAGGAAGAGCGCCTCGGGATGGTCGCGGCGCACTTCGGCGATCAGCCATTCCCAGAACGGGAAGGCCTTGGTGTGCGGGTTGTCGACGCGGAAGATGAATACCCCTTCGCCGATCCAGAACTCTAAGACGCCCTTCAGCTCCTGCCACAACTCGCGCCAGGCCGGCGTCTCGAAATCGAGCGGATAGATGTCCTCGTATTTCTTCGGCGGGTTCTCGGCGTACTGCACGCTGCCGTCCGGCCGGTGGCGGAACCACTCCGGATGCTCGCGCACCCAGGGGTGGTCGGGCGAACACTGGAAGGCGATGTCGAGCGCGATCTCGATGCCGAGTTCGCTCGCTTTGGCGAGCAGGCGGCGGAAATCGGCCAGACTGCCGAGCCGCGCATCGACCGCGCAGTGGCCGCCTGCCGCCGCACCGATCGCCCACGGGCTGCCGGGGTCGCTGGCAGTGGCCACCAGCGCGTTGTTGGCGCCCTTGCGCTTGCTCGTGCCGACCGGGTGGATCGGCGGCAGATAGAGCACGTCGAAGCCCATCGCCGCGACGTAGGGCAGGCGCCGCTCGCAATCGGCAAAGGTGCCGTGTCCGGCATCGGCGCCTTCCGTGCAGGAACGCGGGAACATCTCGTACCAGGCGCCGCAGCGTGCGCGCGGCCGGTCCACCCAGAGCGCGAGTTCGCGCCCGTAAGCGGTGGCCAGCTGGCGGTCCGGGTAGCGCTCGGCCAGTTCGGCGAGCAGCAGGCCGAGGCCGATGTGCCGACCATGCTCGGCATCCTTCTCGTGGCGCAGCGCTTCGGCCTGCGCCAGCAGGCGCGCCCGGTCTGTACCCTCGGCGCGCGCTGCGGCCTGGCTCGCCAGCTCGGCGCCGAGGCGCAGCGAGACGAGGATATCGGCTGCCTCGACGCGGTGCGCGAGTTCGTTGCGCCAGGTGAGAAAGCGATCGACCCAGGCGATCACCGTATAGCGATAGCCGCCCAGTTCATCGACGACGAACTGGCCGCGCCAGCGGTCGTTGCTGAGCGCCGCCATCGGCGTTTCGTGCCAGCGCGCTTCGCTGCCTTTTTCAGTCTCGCGCCGCCAGCAGAGGACGCAGGCGAGCCGGTCGTGACCGTCGCAGAAGGCATCCGCCTCGACCACCACGGTATCGCCGAGACAGCGCTTGATCGCGAAACGCCCGCCATCCACCTCCGGACGCACCGTTTCGATGACGACACGGCGCCGGCCGGCGTCGGGTGCCGAGGGGTCGGCTGCGGCGACGATCGGCTTCATGCGGCGCCTCCCGGCGGCTCTGGCGGCTCCGGCTTGAGCACGAGTACCGCCAACGGCGGAAGGTTCAGGCGCAGCGAGTGGAAACGTCCGTGCGCGGGCAGCGGCGCGGCGTCGACACCGCCGAGGTTGCCCTGCCCGCTGCCGCCGTAGAGCGCCGCGTCGCTGTTCAGGCATTCCAGCCAGCGGCCGCCGCGCGGCACTCCGACGGCGTAGTTGGCGCGCGGCAGCGGCGTCAGATTGCACACGACGAGCAGCACCTCGTTCGCGTCGCGCCCCTTGCGCAGGTAGCTGAGCACGCTGTTGGCGCGGTCGTCGCCGGCTATCCATTCGAAGCCGGCGGCACTGAAATCGTCTTCGAAGAGCGCCTTCTCGGTACGGTAGAAGCGGTTGAGGTCCTCGATCCAGCGCTGCACGCCGCGATGCAGCGGGTACTGCAGCACGTGCCATTCGAGGCTCTCCTCGTGCGCCCATTCGCGGCGCTGGGCGAACTCGCCGCCCATGAACAGGAGCTTCTTGCCCGGGTGCGTCCACATGTAGCCGTAGAGCAGGCGCAGGTTGGCGAACTGCTGCCATTCGTCGCCCGGCATCTTGCCGATCAGGGCGCCCTTGCCGTGCACCACCTCGTCGTGCGAGAGCGGCAGCACGAAGTTCTCGTTGAAGGCGTAGCACAGGCTGAAAGTGATGCGGTCGTGGTGATACTGGCGGTAGAGCGGATCGGTGGCGAAGTACTCGAGCGTGTCGTGCATCCAGCCCATGTTCCACTTCATGCCGAAGCCCAGTCCGCCGGCATCGGTCGGGCGCGACACCATCGGCCAGGCGGTCGACTCCTCGGCGATCGTCTGCGTGTCGGGGTGATCGCGATAGACGGCCTCGTTGAGCTGGCGCAGGAACTGGATGGCGTCGAGGTTTTCCTTGCCGCCGTAGCGGTTGGCGATCCATTCACCCTCCCGGCGGCCGTAGTCGAGGTAGAGCATCGAGGCCACGGCATCCACCCGCAGCCCGTCGGCGTGGTAGGTATCGAGCCAGAACAGCGCGCTGCTCATCAGGAAGGCGCGCACCTCGTGGCGGCCGTAGTTGAAGATGTAGCTCTTCCAGTCTGGGTGGTAGCCGAGCTTCGGGTCGGCGTGCTCGTAGAGGTTGGTGCCGTCGAAGTAAATCAGGCCGTGCGCATCGTCGGGAAAGTGCGACGGAACCCAGTCGAGTATCACGCCGATGCCCTGCCGATGCAGGCTGTCGACCAAAAACATGAAGTCCTCGGGCGTGCCGTAACGCGCGGTCGGCGCGAAGTAGCCGGTGCCCTGATAGCCCCACGAGCCGTAGAACGGATGCTCGGTGACCGGCATCAGTTCGACGTGGGTGAAGCCGAGTTGCCGCACGTAGGCTGGCAATTGTTCGGCGAGTTCGCGGTAGCTGAGCGGGCGGTTGCCCTCCTCCGGCATGCGGCGCCAGGACCCGAGATGCACTTCGTAAACCGAGCACGGCGCCTCGAGGGCGTTGGCGCTGCGCCGGCGCGCCATCCACTCGCCATCGCCCCAGGCGTAATCGAGACGCCAGACGCGCGAGGCGGTACGCGGCGGGCATTCCCACGCCCGCGCCAGCGGGTCGCCCTTGTCGGCCCGGTAGTCGCGGTAGCGCGAATCGATGCGGTACTTGTAGGCCGCGCCGTGGCCGACGCCGGGCACGAAGCCTTCCCAGATACCCGAACCGTCGTCGCGCTCGCGCAGCGCATGGCGCTCGGCGTTCCAGCCGTTGAAGTCGCCGATTACCGAAACGCGTGCGGCATTCGGCGCCCAGACGGCGAACTGCGTGCCCTCGAGCGTGCCATCTCCGCCTTCCAGACGCAGCGGATGGGCGCCGAGCTTGTCGTGCAGCCGCCCGTGCGTGCCTTCCTTGAAGAGATAGATGTCGTGCTCGCTGAACCGGCTGGCGTGCGCCGGCAGATGCGCTTGCCCGGGTGTTTGTTCAATACCCTTTTCAGTACTTTTTTCGCCCGCAAACATCGCCTCGCACTCCCGTCACCATCGCCTCAGAAGCTCTTGCGAAAGCGCGTGCCCAGGCATGCCGGGCAGGGAGCGATATGCGCCGTATGTTCGAGATGGACGACGTGACCGCAACTGAGGCAGGTCAGCGTGCCGGCGCTGGTGATTTCGCCGCTCACGTACACGACTGCCGCGTCGGCCTTCTGCGACCATGCCTGCAGCGTCTCGCCGCCGCTCCGCAAGAGCGTCGCCAGGGACGCCAGCGTGCCGTCCCGCAGGCGCGCCGGATTCAGTTTTTCCGCGGCTTCGTGGCCGACCTCACGACCAAACTCACGCGCCTGCCGCGCCTGTTCCTCCAGGTGAAGCCCGAGGTCGCGGCGCAACCACGTCTTGAAGCGTTCGCCTTGCGCCACGCCGAACTCGCCGGCGCCGCTCAGCCGCGAACGCGCCTTTTCCATCGCCGCCTCGATACCCTGCCGGCCGAGATCTCGCCCTGCCTGCAGGGCATCGACAACGTGCTCCGCAAAGCGGTCATAAGCCGATTCCAGACGCCGCCGGGTTTCGTCATCCCTTGGTGTATCACTCATTCCGTCCTCCTTGCTCGAACCGAAGGAAGGTCATGCCGCAGATAGTGCGCGGCGAGACAACATGTAGCGATGACCGGAAGGCCTTCGCGAAAGTTCCCGCTGGCTCCCTCCTCACAGCGCCTGCCGCGCGCGATGAACCGACCCGGAAAGCAACTGTCAGAATCGACTCGTCCGGTACGGAAATCCGGTACGGGACAGGGAGCACAGCGACCTACACGGAAGCAGGTACTCAAAATATCGGCTTGTAGGGATTGCCCGGCACGGCCGCCGGCCTAGAGTGGACCTTCAGAGCGCCTGAAGCAGGAGACGGCGCGGATCGCTCATCCGCAGCCACCGGCAGTCGTTCAGGAAAAACCAATGGGGAAGGCCGGGGACTCCAACGGAGTCAGCGTCGGCTGGTTCCGCTGGCCGATGCATGTGAGACGGACGGACCCCTCATCATGATCGAACACGCAGGCGATACCTCGATCCCAGTGCGACAACCGCAGCATGCCGCACTCCCCGCCGCGACCTTTTGCCCGGCGACGCCATGAGCGCCGCGCCGATTGAGACGCTCGACGTCGTCTCGGTCGCCAGGGCCATGCAGGCGCTGTTGCGCGAGCGCGAACTGGCCAAGCTGGTCGAGACCCTGATGCGCATCGTGCTGGCCCATGGCGGCGCCGAGCGCGGCCTGCTCATCCTGCCGCGGAACGGCGGCTTCCGGATCGCGGCGGACGCCGTCACCGCCGGCGGCGAAGGCGGCGCGGGGGTGTCCGCAGGTGTGTCTATTTCCCTCGCCGCCGATGCGTCGAACAAGGCCGTGCCGGGGCAAACGCCCGATTCACGCCCCTCGCTGCCCGACTCGCTGCTGCGCTACGTCGCGGACAGCGGCGAGACGCTCGTCCTCGACGATGGCGCGGCGCGCGAACGCTTCCCGGCCGACCCCTACCTGCGCGAGCGGCAGCCGCAGTCGGTGCTGTGCATTCCGCTGCTCAGGCAGGCGGCGCTGGGCGGCATCCTTTACCTGGAAAACCGGCTGACGCCCCACGCCTTTACGCCGCAACGGATCGCGGCGTTCGAAGTGCTCGCCGCGCAGGCCGTCCTGTCGCTCGAAAATGCGAACCTCTGCGCCGAACTGCTGCTCGAAAACGAAGAGCGCCGGCGCGCCGAAACGGCGCTGACCGCCAGCAGCAAACGTTTCTCGGCCATTTTCAACTCGACGCTCGAGGCGATCATCGCGATCGACGCCGAACAGTGCATCGTCTTCTTCAACGACGCAGCCGAACGGATGTTCGGCTGGCCGGCCGCCGAAGTCATCTGCGAGCCCGTCGAACGCCTGATCCCGGCACGCTTTGCCGCCGCGCATCGCGAGCACGTCCGCAAATTCGCCGACTCGGGCGCCACCCGGCGGACGATGGGCGTGCCGCTCGAGGTCTATGGCCTGCGCCGCAACGGCGAGGAGTTTCCGCTCGATGCCAGCATTTCGCAGAGCGACTGCGGCGGGCAAAAGCTATTGACGGTGATGCTGCGCGACACCACCGAACGCAAGCGGGTGGAGGCGGAATTGCGCCAGCACCGCGAACACCTCGAAGAACTGGTGGGCGAACGCACGGCAGAATTGACAACGCTCAAGGAGCACCTCGCCACCGAGCTGGCCGACCTCCAGCGCCTGCACGAACTGAGCACGCGGCTGCTGGCGGAAAACGAGCCGGCGGCGCTGCTGCACGAAGTGCTGCAGGCGGCGATGGAATTGCTCGGCGCCGTCAAGGGCAAGCTGCAACGCTACGACGAAAGTGAAAACGTACTGCGCATCGTCGCCCAGATCGGCTTCAATCAGGCCTTCCTCGACACCTTCCGCAGCGTGCCGCCCTTCTTCGCCATCTGCGGCACGGCGATGGGCCTGCATCAGCGCGTCATCGTCGAAGACGCCCTGAGCGATCCGCGCTTCGCCGACGAACGCGAGCTGTACGTCGCCAACCACGTCGTCGCCATGCAGTCGACGCCCCTGTACGGCATCGACGGGCAGTTGTACGGCGTGCTGACGACGCACTTTCAAACGCCGCATCGCCCATCGGAGCGCGAACTGCGCCTGCTCGACCTCTATGCGCAGCAGGCGACGCGCGTCTTAGAGGGCAGCGAGCGCACCGCGCAGCTGACGCTCGCCAAGCGCAAGGCCGAGGAGACCGACCGCCTGAAATCGGTTTTCCTGACGACCATGTCGCACGAATTGCGCACGCCGCTCAACGCCATTCTCGGCTACGCCCAGATCCTCGTTCGCGACCCGGCCCTCGACGAGCGCCAGACGGACGGGCTGAAAACCATCCGGCAAAGCGGCGAGTACCTGCTCAGCCTGATCAACGACATTCTCGATCTCTCGAAGATCGAAGCCGGCCGCCTCGAATTCAACCCCGGGCCGGTCAATCTGCCGCTCTTCCTGCAGAGCGTCGCCGAGACCATCGCCGTCAAGGCCGAACGGAAAGGCCTCGCTTTCATCTTCGAAGCGCCGCCCGACCTGCCCGGCGCCGCCGTGCTGGCCGACGGCAAGCGCCTGCGCCAGGTGCTCCTGAACCTGCTCGGCAACGCCGTGAAATTCACCCACCACGGTCAGATCAGCCTGCGCGTGCGCAGCCTGCCGACCGACGACGCACAGGCGGTGCGGCTGCGTTTCGAGATCCGCGATACAGGCGTCGGCATCGCCGCCGAGGCGCTCGAAACCATTTTCCAGCCCTTCGAGCAGCTCGGTGCGGCCCGGCAGCGCGCGGGCGGCACCGGCCTCGGGCTGGCCATCAGCCGGCAACTGGTGCGCCTGATGGGGAGCGACATTCAGGTCGAAAGCCGGCCCGGCGAAGGCAGCCTGTTCTGCTTCGAGCTGAGCGCAGCGCTGAGCGGCGACGCCCAGGCCACGGTGCGCCTGGCGCCGCGCGTGGTGACTGGATATCAAGGCGCGCGCCGGAAGATCCTGATCGCCGACGACGTGCTGGTTAACCGCAGGATGCTGGCGGACTTCCTCGGTTCGCTCGGCTTCGACACCTGCGAGGCGAGCAACGGGCGCGAAGCCGTCGCCCAGGCCGAGGCCGAGCGCCCGGATCTGATCCTGATGGATGCCGCGATGCCGCAGATGGACGGCAGCGAGGCGACGCGCCGGATACGCCGGATGTCCTGCTGCGCCACGCTGCCGGTGTTCGCCGTCTCGGCGAGCATCGCCGGCGCCGGCATGGAGAACAGCGCGGCGGCCGGCGCCAACGCCTTTATCGGCAAGCCGATCGATTATGACGTGCTGCTCGACCTGATCGGCAGTCACCTCGGCCTCAGCTGGATCGAAGCGCCACCGGCTGTCACCGTTGCCGGCGGCGAGCTGCTGGCGCCGCCGCCGGACGAGATGGAAATCCTGCGCCAGCTGGCGCTCGCCGGCAACATGCGCGACATCAAGCAAAGGAGCGATCACCTGAAGCGCATCGACGCGCGCTACGCGCCTTTCGCCGACCAACTGCGCGACCTCGCGCGGCGCTATCAGTCGCAGGCCATCCTCGCCCTGGTCAAGCAATACCTGAAGGAGTCGGAAGGATGAACATGATGACCTTGTCCGGCGCGGACTCCGAGGATTCGCGCGCCGACCCGGCGCCCCGCTCGCACACCATTCTGGTGGTCGACGACCTGCCGGCTAATCTCGGGCTGCTGGTCGACGAACTCGAGACGCTCGGCCACCAGGTGGTGGTCGCCCTCGACGGCGACGAAGCCCTGCAACGCGCGCAGCTCGTGCTGCCGGACCTGATTCTGCTCGACGTCATGATGCCTGGAATCGACGGCTTCGAGACCGCCCGCCGCCTCAAGGCGATCGACTGCACACGCGACATCCCGGTGATCTTCATGACCGTCCTCGACGATGCGCAGAGCAAGCTGCAGGGCTTCGCGGCCGGCGGCGTCGACTATGTCACCAAGCCCCTGCAGCTGCAGGAAGTGCTGGCGCGGGTCAAGACCCACCTCGCGCTGCGCGATGTACAGCGGCACCTGGCCGTCCGCAACGAGGCGTTGCGGCAGGAAATCGCCGCGCGCGAGCAAGCCGAGGCCGAACTGCAACGGGCGCAGAACGAGCTCGAGCGCCGCGTCGAAGAACGCACTGCCGAGCTGGCGCGGGCCAATGCCAGCCTCGAGGCCGGCATCGTCGAGCGCGAAAAGACGGTTGCGCTGCGCGCCGGCGAGAACCGCATCCTTGAAATGGTTGCCACCAACAGCTCGCTGGAAGACATGCTGGCCGATCTGGTGCGCCTGATCGAAGTGCAGTATCCGGGAACGCTGTGCTCGATCCTGCTGCTCGCCCCCGATGGCCAGCATATCCGCCGCGGCGTCGCGCCCAGCCTGCCGGCCGCCTTCCTCGATGCGCTCGACGGCATGGCCATCGGCCCCTGCGCCGGCGCCTGCGGCACGGCGATGTACCGGCGCGAACTGGTGATCATCGGCGACGTGGACGAGGACCCGCTGTGCGCCGACTACCGCAGCCTGGCGGCGGAATACGGGCTGCGCGCCTGCTGGTCGGTACCGATCATGTCGCACGACGAACAGGTGCTGGGCAGCTTCGCCATGTATTACCGCGAGGTCCGCCGCCCGGAGAGCGCCGAGATGGAACTCATCGACTTCACGACGCGCATCGCCCGCATCGCCATCGAGCACCGGCGCGCACAGGAGCGCATCCGCTACATGGCGGACCACGACGCACTGACCGGCCTGGCCAACCGCACCGTGCTGCGCGACCGCGTGCAGCAGGCGATCGGCCAGGCGCACCGCAGCGGCTGCATGGTCGCGGTGCTCTTCATCGACCTCGACAACTTCAAGCACATCAACGACTCGCTCGGCCACCGCATCGGCGACCGTCTGCTGCAGGAGGCGGCCAACCGCCTGACCAGCTGCCTGCGCGAAGGCGACAGCGTCGCGCGCATCGGCGGCGACGAATTCGTCATCGTCCTGCCGGCGGTCAGCGACGGCGGCGCGCGCACCGAAGGCGCCGACGCCGCCCGCGTCGGCGCCAAGGTGCAGGAAGCCCTGACCCAACCCTTCTTCGTCGACGACCACGAACTGCACATCTCCGGCAGCATCGGCATCAGCCTCTTTCCGGTGGACGGGAGCGACGTCGAATCCCTGATGCGCGCCGCCGATTCGGCGATGTACCACGCCAAGGACAAGGGCCGCAGCAATTACCAGTTCTTTACGCCGCTGCTCAATCGCGCGGTGCAGCGGCGGATGGTGATTGCCAACCGCCTGCGCCAGGCCCTGGCCAATTGCGACTTCCTGCTCCATTACCAGCCGCAGGTGGATCTCGAAACCGGCAAGATTTTTTCGGCCGAAGCGCTGCTGCGCTGGCGGCATCCGGGCATCGACCCGATCGGATTGAGCGAGTTCATCCCGGTCGCCGAGGAAACCGGACTCATCGTGCCGATCGGCGAATGGGCCCTGCGCGAAGCCTGCGAACAGCTCAAACGCTGGCGCACGGCGGGCCACCCGGCACTGCGCATTGCCGTCAATCTCTCGGTGCGGCAGTTCCACCAGGCCGGTTTTCAGGAGATGGCGGCGCACATCCTCGACGAGTGCGGCCTGCCCGCCGGCGCGCTCGATCTGGAAATCACCGAAAGCCTGCTTCTGCTGAAGAACGCCGAAAACCTGGAGATCATGGAAAAACTCTCCGGCATGGGCGTCGAACTGTCGCTCGATGACTTCGGCACCGGCTATTCGAGCCTCGCCTATCTGCAGCGCTTTCCGATCCATGCGCTGAAGATCGACCAGTCCTTCGTCAGCGGCATCGGCCTCGACGACAACGACACGGCGATCGTCACGGCGATTCTCGCCATGGCGCACAGCCTGCATCTCAAGGTCGTCGCCGAGGGCGTCGAAACCCGCCAGCAGGAAAAATTCCTGCGCAGACACGGATGCCAGGCGGCGCAAGGCTATTACTACAGCGCACCGGTCTCGGCCGAAGTGTTCGGCAAGATGCTCGCGCGCGAAGCGCACTAAGGCGGCATTCGCGGCCGAACGGCCCGGGCAGGATTCGTCCTACAAGTGAATCGGCCGCGTCCGACAGCGCCCGCCCCGGCGCCAATTTAGGATGAAAGCCCGGATGGAAGCGGGCAATCGGGAGAGACGGCGACGGGGAATCGCCGCGACTTCTCGGGGCCATATCGTCACTGGTGGGTTTCCGCCAGTCGTGCCGGGAGTTTGAATCGGGTTTCAATTCGAAGGAGCTGGAAGGAGAGCAGCAATGGATCTGGGCATGATCGGTCTCGGGCGGATGGGCGCCAACATGGCGGAGCGATTGCGGCGCGGCGGCCACCGCGTGATCGGCTTCGATCCGAAGGATGGTCGGTACCAGCCGGCGACCGCCGCGGCGATCGAGCACGCACCGTCGCTGAAGGCGCTGACCGACCAGTTGCCGCCGCCGCGCGCCGTGTGGCTGATGGTGCCGGCTGGCGAGACGGTCGATCAGACGATCGAAGCGCTGCTGCACTGGCTGATGCCCGGCGACGTGATCATCGACGGCGGCAACTCCAACTACAAGGACAGCCAGCGCCGGGCCGCCGAGCTCGCCGAGCGCCACATCGACTACGTCGATTGCGGTACCAGCGGCGGCGTGTGGGGCCTGGAAGCGGGCTACAGCCTGATGCTCGGCGGCGACGAAGCCGTGCTCGACCGGCTGCGGCCGCTCTTCTGCTCGCTGGCGCCGGCAGCGGACCGCGGCTGGGGGCGCGTCGGCCCGCATGGGGCCGGCCACTTCGCGAAGATGATCCACAACGGCATCGAGTACGGCCTGATGCAGGCCTACGCCGAAGGCTTTTCGCTGCTCGAGCACAAGGCGGAATTCGCCTTCGACCTGAAGCAGATCGCCGACATCTGGCGCCAGGGCAGCGTCGTTCGTTCCTGGCTGCTCGACCTGACGGCGGCCGCCCTGGGCGACAACCCGAGGCTCGACGGCATCGCCGCCTACGTGGACGATTCGGGCGAAGGCCGCTGGGCGGTTTCCGAAGCGGTCGAGCTCAACGTCGCCGCCCCGGTGATCACGCTGGCGCTGCTGACGCGCCTGAGTTCGCGCGATCCGTCGTCGTTCTCGGACAAGTTGCTGGCCGCTTTGCGCCAGCAGTTCGGCGGCCACGAAGTCAGGCAAGAGCGCCGGAAGGAATGATCGTGCCCGGCAAGCCCCCGCCCGACAGCTGCCTGCTCGTCATGTTCGGCGCGACCGGCGACCTGATGCGGCGCAAGCTCCTGCCGGCGATGTTCCAGCTCGCGCAAGGCGGTCACTTGCCCGAGCGCTACCAGGTTCTCGGCGTCGCCCGCGACAGCCGGATGAGCGCTCGCCTGTTCGGCGACTGGGCGGCCCAGGCGCTGGCCGACGCCGGCCTGGCGGACGACGGGGCGCGCCGGCGCTGGTGCGCCGAGCGCCTCGACTATCACGGCTTCAGCGACGCCGGCGCGGCGGATTTCCGGGCGCTGGCGGCGCACATCGCCGAAATCGAAAGCGCCCGTCAGTTGCCCGGCAACCGGGTGCTCTACATGGCCCTGCCGCCGGCGGTCGTTCCCGCCACCGTCGCCGCCCTGGCGGAAGCCGGCTTGGCCGGGAGCAGCGGCTGGACGCGGCTGCTGATCGAAAAGCCCTTCGGCCACGACCTGGCCTCGGCGCAGCACCTGAACGAGCAGATTCACCGCCATTTCGATGAGGCGCAGATCTATCGCATCGACCACTACCTCGGCAAGGAGACGGTGCAGAACCTGCTCGCCTTCCGCTTCGGCAACGCCCTCTTCGAATCGGCGTGGAACCGCGAGCACATCAAGAGTGTGCAGCTGACCGTCGCCGAGGAGATCGGCGTCGAAGCGCGCAGCGCCTACTACGAAGAAGCCGGCGCCCTGCGCGACATCGTGCAGAACCACCTGACCCAGCTCCTGACGCTGACCGCGATGGAGGTGCCCGCCGCCTTCGACGCCGACAGTATCCGCCACGAAAAGATCAAGGTGCTGCGCTCGGTGCTGCCGATTGCCGGCGACGCGGCGGTCTTCGGCCAGTACGCCGCCGGCCGGCAGAACGGCCGGGAGCTGCCCGGCTACCGGGAGGAAACGGGCATCGCCCCGGCCTCGACGGTCGACACCTTCGTCGCCCTGCGCCTGGCGATCGAGAACTGGCGCTGGCAGGGCGTGCCCTTCTACCTGCGTACCGGCAAGCGCCTGGCGCGGCGCTCGACGCAGATCGTCATCGAGTTCCGCGGCCCGCCGATCTCGCTCTTCCGCAACATCGACTGCCGCGCGCCGCAGACCAACCTGCTGGCGATCAAGCTGCAGCCGGACGAAGGCTTCGATCTGTCGTTCGAGGTGAAATCGCCCGGCGACCGCTACGCGCTGGAAACGCGGCACATGGAATTCCGCTACGCCGAGGCCTTCGGCACGCCGCTCTCGGCCGGCTACGAGACCCTGCTGCTCGACGTGCTGGAAGGCGACCAGACGCTCTTCGTGCACGCCGACGAAACCGAAGCCTCGTGGCGCCTCTACGAACCGCTGCTGCAGCGCGACGCGCCGCCCGACCCCTACCCGGCCGGCAGCTGGGGGCCGGCGGCGGCGGACCGCCTGCCGGCCCTGAGCGGCGCGGCCTGGATCAATGGCTGATGGTGGCTGAGCATGGCCGAGACGATGACTGATTCCGCCCGCAGCTCCCCGCTGCCATCCGGGTTCGGCACGCATCCCCAGCACTGCCGCTGGCACGGCGTGGCCGACGGCCGGGCGCTGCCGCAAGTGGCGATGGACTGGATACTGGCGGCCGCCGCCGCGGCCATTGCCGCGCGCGGGCAATTCCACCTGGTGCTCGCCGGCGGCGAGACACCGCGCGGCGCTTATCGCAGCCTGCGCCAGGCGCAGGCCGACTGGCCTACTTGGCACATCTATTTCGGCGACGAGCGCTGCCTGCCGGCGGACGACCCGGCACGCAATTCGCGCCTCGCCGGCGAGGCCTGGCTCGATCACGTGCCGATTCCGGCGACGCAGATCCACGTCATCCCGGCCGAACTCGGCGCGGAGCGGGCAGCGGCGGCCTATGCCGCGCGCCTGCGCAAGCTGAGCGACTTCGGTGGTTTCGGTGGTTTCGCAACCTTCGATCTGGTACTGCTCGGCCTCGGCGAGGACGGCCACACGGCGAGCCTCTTCCCCGGCCGCGACTGGGGAACGGCGCCCGGCGCACCGGACGCACTGGCGGTTTTCGACGCCCCCAAGCCGCCGCCCGAACGCGTCTCGCTCTCCGCCGCCCGGCTCAGCCGCGCGCGGCAGGTGCTGTTTCTGGTCGGCGGCGCAGGCAAACGCAGCGCGCTGGCCGACTGGCAGGCCGGCACGGACATCCCGGCACGCAGCATCGCACCGCCGACCGGCGTCGATGTGCTGCTCGACGCGGCGCTGCTGCAGCCGCCCGATGGCGGCATGGCCGGCGAGCCGGCGCCGGGCAGGAGAATCAGCCAATGGAAACGGATCCTGTAAAAGGCTGGCTGCAAGCCCCGCTCGGCGAGACGCCGCCGTGGCTCGCGCTGGGCCTCGAATGCGCGCTGGCGGTCGTCCTCGGCCTGGTCGCCCATTCCCTGTTGCTGCGCCTCATGCGCCGCATGGCCAGCGGCTTCATCGTCGCGCGCACGCTCGTCGACCATGGCCGGCGCCCCATGCAATTCCTGTTGCCGCTGCTCTTCATCCACATCGCCGTCGATGACGCGCCGGCGACGCTGCTGCTGATCAACCCGCTGCGCCACCTGCTCTCCATCGCCCTGCTGGCGACGCTGACCGTTCTCTGCATCCGCCTGGTCAAGGGCGCGGCCGAAGCGGTGATCGGCCGCTATCCACCGGAAACCGCCGGCGATCCGCACGCGCGCAGCGTGCACACCCAGACCCGGGTGCTGTCGCGCACGCTGATGACGCTGGTCGGGATGATCGGCGCCGCGTCGATCCTGATGACATTTCCCGGCGTCCGGCAGATCGGCGCCAGCCTGCTCGCCTCGGCCGGCATGGCCGGCATGGCCGGCCTGGTCGCCGGCATCGCCGCCCGCCCGGTGCTCGGCAACCTGATCGCCGGGCTGCAGATCGCCCTCACCGAGCCGCTGCGCATCGGCGACATGCTGATCGTCGACGGGGAAAGCGGCAGGGTCGAAGAGCTCACCGGGAGCTACGTCGTGGTACGCCTCTGGGACGAGCGCCGGCTGATCGTGCCGCTCGAATGGTTCATCCAGAATCCCTTCCAGAACTGGACGCGATCCTCGAGCGAACTGCTCGGCACCGTCTTCCTGTGGGTCGACTACGCGATGCCGCTCGAACCGCTGCGCGAGGAGCTGCAGCGCGTCTGCCGCGCCGCGCCGGAGTGGGACGACCGCCTGTGCCTGCTGCAGGTGACCGATGCGAGCGAACGCGCGATGCAGCTGCGCGTCCTGCTCAGCGCGAGCGATGCCGCGCAGACCTGGGACCTGCGCTGCCGGGTGCGCGAGGCGCTGCTCGCCTTCATCCAGGGCGCGTACGCGGACTGCCTGCCGCGGCAGCGCGCTTCGTTCAACGACACCTTCGACCATATCGCCGATGCCCCCCGGGCGGCGCCGGCCGCTCTCGCCGGAGCAAGATCATGATGCGCGATACCCTGCTCCCCCTGCTGGTCGCCGACGTCGGCGGCACCTTCGCGCGTTTCGCGCTGGCGCAGGGCGGCCGGCCTCGCCAGGTGCTGACGCTGGCGCGCGACAGCGCCGGCGACCTGCCGGCGCTGTGCGCGCAGGCCCTGCGCCAGCTCATCAGTCCAGACTCCAGCCCCGTCGCTGGCGCCGCGATCGCCGTCGCGGCGCCGGTTTCCGGTGGCCGCGCGCACATGACCAACGTCGACTGGGACGTGGACGAGCGCGCGCTGGCCGAGGCCCTGGCGCTCGAACGCGTCCTGCTGGTCAACGACTTCGCCGCGCTGGCCCTCTCCCTGCCGGCGCTGGAGCCCGGCGACATGCTCTCGGTCCCGCCCGGCAACGCCGCCCCCGCCGGGGACGCGCCGCGCGTCGTCTTCGGGCCGGGCACCGGCCTTGGCGTCGCCGCGCTGTTCTTCCACCCCGACGGCAGCCCGCTGCCGATCGCCAGCGAAGGCGGACACATCAGCTTCGCGCCGGCCAGCCGCTTCGAGGAGAGCGTGCGGGACCATGCGGCGGCGCGTTTCGAACGCGTTTCGTGGGAACGCATACTCTCCGGACCCGGACTCGAACTGATCGACGAAGTCGCCCGACGCGAGCTGGGCGGGCCATCGGGGCCGCGCACGACGCCGCAGATCGTCGACGCCGCACGTGCCGGCACCTGCCTGGCCGCCGCGCACAGCGTGGCCTGCTTCGCCGGCCTGCTCGGCAGTTTCGGCGGCGATCTCGCGCTGATGTTCCGCGCCACCGGCGGCGTGGTGATCGGCGGCGGCATCGCGGCGCGGATCGCGCCGCTGATTTCGCTGGCCGGCGTGCGCGAGCGCTTCAGCCAAAAGGGGCGTTTCTCGGTCTGGCTGGCGGCGCTGCCGCTGTCCATCCTGCTCAGTCCGAACGCGGCCTTGTCCGGCGCGGCGCGCGCCTTCGCCGAGCGCTTTCCGGAAACCGCCGATCCGGCGGGCAACTGAGCGCTGGCGTCCAGCCAAGGCCCTCAATACCTACTGAACGACCGGCTCCTTGCGCAGGCTTTCGCCGATTTTTTCCTCGGTCAGCCCCGGCACCAGCTGGTGGATGAAGGCATAGGCGTAGCTTCGCAGGTAGATGCCACGGCGCAGCGCGAGGCGCGTCGTGTTCGCTTCGAACAATCCCGGCAGTTCGAGGCGCACGAGATTGCCGTCCCTTTCCGGGTTGTAGGCCATCGAGGCGACGATGCCGACACCGAGCCCGACATCGACGTAGGTCTTGATCACGTCAGCGTCGATCGCCGAGAGCACGATGTCCGGCGCGAGGCCCGCCTCGGCGAAGCTGCGGTCGATGTTGGTGCGGCCGGTGAAACCCTCGTGATAGGTGATGACCGGGTAGTCGGCGATCGCCGCCAGCGTGATTTCAGACAACTGCGTGAGCGGATGCCCCTGCGGCACGATCAGCGCGTGCTGCCACGTGTAGCACGGAAAAGTCACGATATCCGGCACGCCGCCCAAGCCCTCAGTGGCGACCGCGATGTCCGCCTCGCCGGCGGTCAGCAGTTCGGCGATCTCGCGCGGGCTGCCCTGGTGCAGCACGAGATGGACCTTCGGATACTCAGCCTTGAAGCGCTTGATCACGTCCGGCAGCGCGTAGCGGGCCTGCGTATGCGTCGTCGCGATAACCAGATTGCCGGTCTCGCGGCCGGAGAACTGCTCGGCGATGCTGCGCACGTTCTGTGCGTCGAGCAGGATGCGCTCGACCACCGTCAGCAGCTCCTTGCCCGGCTCAGTCAGCCCGAGCAGGCGCTTGCCGCGGCGCACGAAGATCTCGATCCCGAGTTCGTCCTCGAGATCCTTGATGTGCTTGGAAACGCCGGGCTGCGAGGTGAACAAGGTGTTCGCCACGGTGGTCAGGTTGAAATCCTGGCGCACCGTCTCGCGGACGATGCGCAGTTGCTGGAAGTTCATGTGCAGAAACCTTGACTGATGAGCGGATAGCGCAAGCTTAGGGCGTCGCACATAGATTCATAAATAATAAATACTGCAATCGATATGCGATTTTGTAATAAAACGAATCGCCGGCGACACTCCTGCCCTGCAACGCTCAGAACACCTCGGACGGCGTGTCGTAGTGGAAACCCTGCACCAGATCGACGCCGGCGGCGACGCTGTGGCTGTGCGCAAGAGCGGTCTCGACGCGAGTCGCCACGACCCGGCTGCCGAGCGAGTGCAGCTCGGCGACGGTTTCCGCGGCAACCAGGGCGGAGCGCAGGCGAATCCAGTCCGGTCGCACCAGCGTGGCAAACAGTTTCGCCTGCACGGCGCTGGCGGCCTCGACGGCGACCTCGAAACCGGCGCGCCGGTAACTTTCCACGACGCCTTTCAGCCAGCAAACCTCGGACGATCGAAGCAGTGGAACGTCGATCACGATGCGCGCCGGCGACACATCGATCAGCCCGAGAACCCGACGGAAAAAAGCGCCGTGGCCGGCGAGCACCGCGTGCAACAGTCGCTCATGCACATTGAGCACGAGCTTGCCGCCCGCTTCGCTCAGGCCGCTCACCCGAAAATTGAGCGCATGCACGGTGCGGCATAGCCGGTCGAGCGCGATCAGGTGTTCATCGCTCGACGCGTCGGCGAATAGGCCCCATGGCGACAAGCCGGTGCCGGTCGCCGAATACGAGCGCGCCAGCGCCTCGTGCGCGAGCACCTCGCCGCTCAGCGGATCGCGCAGCGTTTGCAGCGCCGAGGTGATCGTCGCGCCGTAAAACTTGCCGCTGACACGCTGCCCGGCAAGAACCCGAAAGGTCGGCGACTCCGGCAGGAGGCCGTCGATGCCGCGCAACAGCCGGCGGATGGAAGCGTCGTTCATGGCTCTGCCTTTCCTACCGGCGGCCCGGTTCGTAGATCTGGTCGAAGGAGCCGCCGTCGGCGAAATGCGCCTTCTGGGCCTTGTCCCAGCCGCCGAACACCTCGTCGATGGTGATCAGATTGACCTTGGCAAACTGTTTGGCGTACTGCGCGGCAACCTTGGCGTCGCGCGGACGGTAGTAGTTGCGGGCGGCGATCTCCTGCGCTTCGGGCGAGTAGAGGTAGTCGAGATAGGCTTGCGCGACCTTGCGCGTACCGTGCTTGTCGACCACCTTGTCGACCACCGCAACGGGCGGCTCGGCGAGGATCGACAGCGACGGCGTGACGATCTCGAACTTCTCGGCGCCGAGTTCCCTGAGCGCCAGGTGGGCTTCGTTTTCCCAGGCCAGCAGCACGTCGCCGATACCGCGCTCGGTGAAGGTCATCGTCGCGCCGCGCGCACCCGAATCGAGCACCTTGACGTTGCCGTAGAGCTTGCCGACGAACTCCTTCGCTTTCTGATCGTTGCCGCCCGGCTGCCTGAGGGCGTAAGCCCAGGCCGCCAGGTAGTTCCAGCGGGCGCCGCCCGATGTCTTGGGGTTCGGCGTGACGACGGCGACGCCCGGCTTGATCAGATCGTTCCAGTCCCGGATCTGCTTCGGATTGCCCTTGCGCACGAGGAAGACGATGGTCGAGGTGTAGGGTGAAGCGTTGTGCGGCAGGCGTTTCTGCCAGTCGGCTGGCAGCAGTTTGTTCTCGGCGAGCGCGCCGATGTCATAGGCCAGCGCGAGGGTGACGACGTCGGCGTCGAGGCCGTCGATCACCGTCCGCGCCTGCTTGCCCGACCCGCCGTGCGACTGGCTGACGGTCACGACCTCGTTGTTTTTCGCCTTCCAGTATTTCGCGAAGGCGGCGTTGTACGCCTGGTATAGCTCGCGGGTCGGATCGTAGGACACGTTGAGCAGCTTCACGTCGGCATGCGCCGCCGTCAGCGCGACGGACAACAGGGCGCCGGCGGCGAGCCCGGCGAGCAATTTACTTAACTTCATTGGGAGACTCCGCTTGATTGAACATGAAGCGGAGTCTAGGGAAAAGCGAAAGCGCGGCGAACGATCGATTCTTTATTAGCTTATTCAGTCGGGTTGCATGACCAAAACATAGAAACGACGCGCTATGAAAACCTGACTAGTGCGTAATCAATGGATGAACAGCATCCGCCGCATGTTTCTTGGCCTGCTTGGCAGCCTTCTTCTCCTTGGCATTCATGACAGGTTGTTTCTTCGCTTCCTTGGTACCGTGTGTGGCTTTGCCCATGATCCTTCTCCAAAAGCGCACCGACAAAAATACAGTGCACTTTCAGTATAGGCCGCCTACAGATAATGGCTGAGAAACCGGAATTCAGGCGCAAGCGGCCAGCCGCACCGCCTCGCCCCCGGAGCCCTGCCGCTATCCGCTCGGGAGTGCGCGACGTGGCGCGGCTCCCGCAAAAAGGATGTCCAGATCTATTTTTGGCCGATGGACCAGATGAAGGACTGCACGTCGATCAGATCGCGGGGCATCATGCCTTCTTCAAGCAGATTCGCGCGGACGTAACCGTAGAGCCGCAGGACGGCATCATAGGTTTTCCAGTTCGGCTCAGGCTTGTAGTTGATTCGCCAGCACAGCGCCCTGGCTGCATTCTGGATTGCGGCAGGTTTGATGAAGGCCGATTGCAGCGGATGGCGGATAAAACTGAAAAGCGTCGCAAACGGCCATTTGTTCAGTTGCAGGATACTCAGGGTGCGCAGAAAGTGCTTGAAGCGTGCCTCCTCTGCTTCAGTCCCGTAGAGCAAATCGGCCAAGGCCAGCGAGAACAGCTTTTGGCTCGCCGGCAGTTCGAGCGCATCGTGGAGCGCTTTCCGCTCGCTCTTCGTGAGCAGATTCGTCACCGATTCGACGTGCCGTGCGCGATCGCAGATAGCGCCAAAGGAGCCCTCCTCAACAAGCCGGGAAAGCTCCTCTTGGCTGAGCAATTGAGCGCAGAACTTGTGGCCGCCCATGCTGGCGTCGCGAGTGGTCTTGATGAAGCGTGGGTCCTCGAACCCGTCCGGGTAATTCGCCATGAAGCGCTCAATCGCCATGGGAGTCGTGACAAAGTCATCGTTGCTGATTTCCGATGTCGCGATCAGGTTGTCGAGGAGACGGTGTTTCGACGCGAGACCTTCGGCTTTCTCGAGTTTGATGAATGACCGTGAAAGCCGCTTGAGGCCTGCACCGACAAAGAAAACATCAAAATTGTCGGGGGTTGCGCTGAGCACCTTGCCGAGGCCCCATTCCTTCTGGTTTGGGTGCATCACACGATCGCCTGAGGTTAGGGTACTCATCTTGCTCTCCGCTTCTTTTGCCGAAAAAAAGCGATCAATTTTATCATGCACTGCAACAATGCAGCCCCACTGGATAAGCATCCACTCGTTGTCGTGCAGATTCCGGCGTGCCCGAATATCGGGTTTGTAGCGAGTAGCTGTCAAATGGCGCCACTGGTGCAGGGAGGCGACCGCGCAACGGGCTTCAAGGGGCACTGGTTGGTGCAGTCCGGGCACTTCGTATGGCGCGACGGCAACGGAAGTGGCGAGCTCGATATCAATCCCATCGACAGCGAGAGCGATGGCGCCTTTACGCTGATCGATGCCAACGGGAGCCGCACCCGATTCGAACGCATCGAATCCGTACCTTCGTCACGCTGCCGACCAGATTGATGGTTTTACCGTGATCGCGGCCGGGTCGCCCCAAGCGAGATCTGATCTGTTGCGGAGGGAAATGCAATTGTCACCCTCTCGGCCAAAGCGGCCATCGGCGTAGGTAGCGAGTTATGGCCGCTCAAGCCTTTTGACCGGATGGTTAGAAACTAACGCGAAGCATCAAGTTCACGTAATCGCTGATAGCGTTTATCTGTCACGAGACTTGGATCCGTTTCGAGTAGCAGGTTCAAGATCTGAGAGAGATCGTATGGAGCGCTGCGAGGATCGTCAGAAACAACGAGGTCCAAAAGATCGAGCACCTCTTTCGGAAATTTTGCTGTAAGAGGTTTTTTCTGGCTATTCCCGCGGCAAAGTCGGTGGAGGCTGAGGTGGGACGAAAGGATGGGGCGTAGGAAACCACGCGCGGCATTGAGCAAAACAGGGAATGCTTCGTCTGTTTCGCCCAGCACCGACACCCAGGCCTTTGATGTCTTCTCAGTCTGGAATCTCAACTCCCTTGGCCAAGCGTTGTGTATGAATGGAACAACCATTTTGTCCCAGCCTTGATCATTGTCCGCTCCCACACGTCCAAGAAACCAAATCAAATGCGAAAGACCATTTTGGTTGATCTGCCTGAGGCAATCCCGTACCTCGTCATACGTCAGGCCGACACCAGTATCCGACGAGAACAACGATGCCTGGGCTACCCAAATATAAGCTCTTCTCGCCGAATCCTCTCTCCACGCCCACGTGCGCATGACAGTGGGTAAAGCCAGGAAGCTCTCTCTTATCTGTTCGAAAACAGAATGAATGCGCATCCAAGAGTTGGAGAGAATACCTTCCCATGCGGGCTCGCTCGCAGGATGCTCCAGATTGAACCAGGGGACCATCCTGTCGGATACCCAACTTGGATCGATATAGTTCAACCAACCTATCTGTCTGGCAAGAAGGCAAACCGCATGACCCGAACCCTCGCCCGGCGCAGTAAGGAGACGTTCCATACGGGTTTTGAAATTGCAAGGAAGCCCCGCTGCTTGTTGAAGCTTCTTACTATCTAGCAGCGCGATAAGACCTTCGGTAGCTTCGCCAATCGGGCCGTTCATTGAGTGGCCTAGAGTACGCCGTGAACGACTAACTACCTCTCCTCCAATTCTTGTTTCGACAATGCCACTTTCGGTTGCCTTTGATCCATTCGAGAGAAGCTTTTCTACAAGATCGTCAAAAACTCGGTATGCAAACGCTTCATTGGTCTTGGCAAGTTTTGGGAACTCGTTCTGCAGCCAGTTTCCTACGTTCCAACGGATTTCGAAAATCACCTCGGGTGGGAGCCGGCGCATCCTTTCATGCAACACGTGAGTTGCACGAGTTGGCGCATCATCCGGCCAGCTTGAAAGGGCAATATTCCAGAAATCAGCCGGATATTCACCTCGTCGTGCCGCCATACCAAGTGCCAGGATCGCCCTAGAGGGCTTGCTCTTCACTAAACCAAGAAACGGTTTGTGATTGGTTAACTCTGAGAACAGATGACGAGTGTTCTCCTTGGCTACGGTGACGATCTGGGCAATGGGAACACTATCAAGTACAGATGCATCCTCCTTTGTCTTAACCCATCCTCCCTTGGATTCATTTGATCCGGCCGCCTCGTCAATCCATGAATCCTGCCACTCTGGTAGTTCGTTCTTCAGTTTCTCCCAGTTCTGCACCGCAGAATGCGGAATGTCGCAACCGACCTTGATGAGCCAGCCGATGACGATCACGGATTCAATTGATCGGTGAATTCCGTATTTTTCGTCATCGCCCCCTTCGTATTTTGGTCGGCCATTCAGAATTCGATTAGAAATTTTTTCCTGCCCATCAACAGTGAACTCTGACCAACGGTCCCTCAAGAGGAACAGGAGTTCTCGCTCGTTCTCAGAGCGCCAAAACTGGTCATCTTGCAATGCCAAGAGACAGTCTGAAACATCATCTCCAGAAAACAGATTGCTGTTATTCCATACGTAGAGCCGAAGCTTGTCGAAGATGTACCATTCAGGATTGGGCCAAGTATCGATATTTGCCCGAAGTAACTTGGGGTTCAAAGTGGCCATCCGCTCAAGGAACTCTAAGAACCAAGTAATGTAGGCGACCTGGTCTTCGACATACCCGAGATCGCTACGGGCATTTTCCGGATAAAGAGTGCCGAGACGAAACCACCTTATTGCCACTTCCCCGAGACGATCGGATGCGCGAACGAGGTTTCGTTGAAGTGCTGCGAATACCGATAGAAGAGCCTCGTTAGGCACTTCCATGCGTTCGCCATGTTGCGAGGGAAAGCGAAGTTCAATATTCGCGATTTCTGGCCAACCGATCATTGACCAGTCGCCGGCTGGCAGCCGAACCGCCGACTCTCCGTACGGGGATTCAACCTTAAATCTTGGCTCAGTCGCTGCCTCGAATGCCCTAAGAACACTGCTGCTCCAGCCACTCGTCTTAAATCGCCGCTGAACTTGAAACCAATCCATGCCAATAGCATCATCATGTCTCCCTTCCAGGGTCTCCAGGATGATTGACCATAGTGCGCGAGCATCTTCCGTGATCTGGTCAGAGTCCTCGATAGCCCTCTTCAGAAGTTCATGCATCCTGGGATGCAGACGCCGCTGTCGCGCCGCCCACCAAGCTAACGCTGGATTGCCTATATGCCGAAGTATCCATCGAGCTATATGAAACAGCCTTGAGGGCATCGGTTCGAACCCTGGAGTCGTCCCCCCGGCCATTCGCTGTAGGTAGTCAAGACTGTCGTCCCCTTGGCGCCACGCGATCAGATCGTCAGGCTCCTGATTGATCTCACGCTCGTCTGCAGACGGTCGTGGCGGATCATCATCTAGACCGTATTCTTCAAGCGGATCAAATACCACGGTGTCGTCGCTGAAACTCTTAGCCGGCTTCGCAAACCGACAGGTTCGGTCAAGGACCAACAACCACTCAACAGGTACAGCTGGTTCAGCATCGGCAAGCTGCTTTGCCCCCGGCGCAGAACGCACCAGATGGGCGACCATTCCACGTTCATGGGACTCTAAGCCCCTAGGGCCCTTCCTTGCCAAATCGACAATTGAAGACCGCCATAACGCTGGATTGTCCGATCTGGCAGCCCAAGCCTCCAGCGTGTCCCAAAGGGCTTGGTGCTTCGAACTTTCAGGATAGGCGATAGGAGTGACTCCACGGTCTCGCCATTTCGCTTCGATCTCATCTGCCTGTCCCTGGTCAAATGCATAAAGACGTTCCTTTTTGTGGTCTCGGTCACTGCTGAGCCCTTGAAGAAGGTATTTCACCGGCGGGTCTTCAGCCTGATACCCAAGGAGAACGACCGTGTATCTTTGGAGTAATTGCTGGATAAACGAGGTTGCCCAACCCTTCACCAGATACGCTCTTCCAAAGTCGGAGCTGCTAAGAACATAGTCGTGAACTTCAGCAACAGTCTCGACGAGGCGGCCGTGCAGATAAGTAATGCCCGTTACAGGCACTTCATGCCTTAGATCAGGGAACGTCGGAGGGACATAGGTCCGGACCGACTTTGGTTCGAGAGCATGTTCGAAAAGATGGTCGAAGTTCGTCGTGACAATCTGAGGGCTGCCGTCTTGATTCGCCGATATTCGAGAGATTATCTTGTGTTCGACGGTGCGTGTTTCTTGGGGGACAGTTACCGCTAGACGCTCGGACACCAATTTTCCGACTAGGTCCCGCCCATATTCAAGTTGAAGAAGATTGAATATCTGGTCGAGCGGCGTACGTGCAGTCACCGGCACTCCCAGCCTGGAATCGACCCAAGGGGCAAATGCCTTTTTAATGTCCGAGGTACTTTGAGGCGCAAGGCGATCAATCACAAAGGCAGTTAAATCTGGAAAGGTTGGCATTCCAGACGGTGTTGATACCCCCGCACCGCAAAGAAAAACGACACGACCCGCATCTCGCTCGCTCAAGAGCAAGTCGGGGATAACTGGTCCCCCAGAAATAAACCTCAAAATACTCCTCCGTTCGACTCAAAATGAGCCGCAGTCAATCTCAGCAGCATATTATCTGCCTCTGTATTTGTGCGTTGAGAAAAGGCGGGCGGAGCCTGTGCTTTTGAACAGCTGACATAATGTCATTAGCAAGTCTGGATGCGAAAAGTCGCAGCAGATTGATCCCTAAAGGAGGCACATTTCGAATGAGCACTAGTGGGTTGCAAAGCGGCCATTCCAGCATTAGTCAACGAAGGTCCGCTTCCGCCGATCACTCCTACCCCCGCCCCAACCGCTCCTCCATCCGCCGGCTCCAGCGCGACAGCGCGAAGCAGCCGGTCCAGTAGATCGCGCCGATGAACAGGTAGCCTTCGAGGAAGTACGGCCGCCAGTCGGCGTCGCCGGCGAGTGCCAGTTGCAGCGCGCCGGTGAGTTCGTAGAGGCTGACCACGGTGACCAGCGAGACGTCCTTGAAGATGGCGACAAAGCTGTTGGTCAGCGCCGGCAGCGCGGCGCGCAGGGCCTGCGGCAGGATCACGTAGCGCTGCGCCTGCCAGGTTGTGAAGCCGAGCGCGCGCGCCGTGTCGTACTGGCCTTGCGGCACCGACTGCAGCCCGCCGCGCACGACCTCGGCGAGGTGCGCAGCGGCGAAGAGGACGAGCGCGGCGAGCACGCGCAGCAGCACGTCGGCGCCCAGGCCGGGCGGCAGGAAGAGCGGGAACAGGAAGGCGGCGATGAAGAGCACCGGGATCAGCGGCAGGCCGCGTACCAGCTCGACATAGACGCCGCACGGCACGCGGATGGCCGGCAGCGCGGCGCGCCGGCCGAGCGCGAGCAGGATGCCGGCTGGCAAGGCGAGGCCGACGGCGCCGAGCGAGAGCAGCAGCGTGAGCGGCAGGCCGCCCCAGCGCGCCGTGTCGACCGGGCTCAGGCCGAGGGCGCCGCCGGCCATCAGGAAGACGCTGGCGGGCAGACCGATTCCCCAGAGCGCCGCCAAACGCGCGGGGCGCGCCAGTTGCCGGCCGCCGAGCACACTGCCGGCGAGCAGCGCGATGAGCAAGCACGTGGCGAGCGCCGACCGCCAGTGCTCGGCGTAGGGATAGCGCCCGAAGAGCACCAGCCGCCACTTCTCGGCGATCACGCCCCAGCAGGCGCCGGCCCCGTCGAGGGCGCGGCACTGCGCGGCGTCCGGTGCCCAGACGGCGCGCGCCACGGCCCACTCGACGAAGCCCGGCAGCAGCGCGCCGGCGAGCGCGACGACAAGCAGCGTCGCCAGCCCGCTCGCCCAGCCGGAAAACAGGTTGCGCCGCAGCCAGGCGCTCACGCCCGCCCTCCCCGGCGCAGCAGCCTTGCGTTGTAGGCGGCGAGCAGCGCGGCGGTGAGCAGCGAAAGCGCGAGATAGACGGCGATCAGGATGGCCAGGCACTCGACGGCTTGCCCGGTCTGGTTGAGCGTGGTATTGGCCACCGAGACGAGGTCGGGGTAGCCGACGACGACGGCCAGCGAGGAATTCTTGGTCAGGTTGAGGTACTGGTTGCCGGCCGGCGGCACGATCAGGCGCAGTGCCTGCGGCAGCACCACCCAGCGCAGGCGCTGGCGCGCCGTGAGGCCGAGCGCGGCGGCCGCCTCGACCTGCCCGCGCGGCACCGAGACGATGCCGGCGCGCACGATCTCGGCCAGATACGCCGCCGTGTAGGCCGCCAGGCCGAGCAGCACGGCGAGATACTCGGGCGTCACCGTCGCGCCGCCTTCGATGTTCAGCGCGCCGCGCTGCGGCCAGGCGGGCGCGCCGTCGAGCGCGGCGAAGGCCGGCAGCGGAAAGGCCAGCCCGCTCTTGCTCAGGAAGAAGCCGGGCAGGAACTCGACGGCGTCGGCCGCCGGCGGCAGCTTCTCGGTGAGCAGGAAATACCAGGTCAGCAGTTGCAGGAGCAGCGGAATGTTGCGGAAGACCTCGACATACGCGGTACATAGCGCGCGCAGCAGGAAGTTGGGCGACAGCCGCCCGCAGCCGATCAGCGCGCCGAGCACGGTCGCCAGCAGCAGGCCGGGCACGGCGACGCGCAGCGTGTTGGCGAAGCCGACGAGGAAGGCCTGCCAGTAGGCATAGCCGGCATGGAACTCGAACACGCTCTCGCCGATCTCAAAGCCGGCCGGCTGCAGCAGGAAGGCGAAGCCGCTGCGGATGCCGCGCGCCGCCAGCTCGGCTTCGATGCGCCCGGCGAGCAGCCAGGCGCCGAGCAGCAAGAGGAGCGGTGGCAAACCGACCGCGAGGAGCCTAGCGAATCGGCGGCGCATACATCAGACCGCCCTTGGTCCACAACTGGTTGCTGCCGCGCGGCAGCTTGAGCGGCGAGTTGGCGCCGAGGTTGCGCTCGAAGATTTCTCCGTAATTGCCCACCGCGCGGATCGCGCGATAGGCCCATTCCTTGTCCAGCCCGAGCAGGCGGCCGCTATCCTCGGTACTGCCGAGCAGGCGCTGCACGGCCGGGTCGGGGCTGCCCTTCAGGCGCTCGGCGTTGGCCTGCGTGACGCCGAGTTCCTCGGCCTCGACCAGCGCATGCGCCACCCATTTGACGATGGCGAACCATTCGTCGTCGCCGCGCCGCACCGCCGGGCCGAGCGGCTCCTTGGAGATCAGCTCGGGCAGGATCGCGTAGTCCTCGGGGTTCTTCACTTCCTTGTCGCGGATCGCCGCGAGGCTGGAAACGTCGGTCGTGTAGGCCTGGCAGCGCCCGGAGAAAAAGGCCTTGAGCGAGGCCTCGTAGCTCTCGAAGACGACCGGCTTGGCCTTCAGGCCCTGCGCGCGGAAATAGTCGGTCAGGTTCTTCTCGGTCGTCGTGCCGGACTGCACGCAGATCTCGGCGCCCTTGAGCTGCTTGACGCTCGTCACCTTGCTCTTCTTCGGCACCATGAAGCCCTGCCCGTCGTAATAGGTGATCGCCGTGAAATGCAGGCCCATCGAGGCGTCGCGCGTCAGCGTCCACGTCGTGTTGCGCGACAGCACGTCGACCTCGCCCGATTGCAGTGGGGTGAAGCGCTGCTGCGCGCTGAGCGGCGTCCACTTGACCTTGCCGGCGTCGCCGAGCACGGCGGCGGCCAGCGCCTTGCAGAAATCGGTGTCGAGGCCGATCCAGTTGCCCTTGCTATCGACGGCCGAAAAGCCCGGCAGGCCGGTGCTCACGCCGCAGACGACGCGCCCGTGCTGGCGCACGCCGTCGAGCGTCTTGCCGGCCTGCGCGGCGGGCGCGAGCAGCGCCAGAGAAAGTGCGGCCAGGGCGGTGGACAGGCGGTTTCGGGTATGGCGTTTCATTCCGGTTCTTCCAGATATTTTCACAAAAGGCTGCCCGATTCTCCCATAGAGCGAGGCGCGCCGAACAAGGGCTGACGCAAAGATGTCAATTGAATTTCAGATGGAATGCGATTTGCTTCATAAGCCGGGAAGCGAGACAGGCGCCGAACCCCTCGGGGGTACAATGGTCGCGCTTCAATATCGCCAACAATCCGACTTCCCATTTTTTGCAGGAGATTTTCATGAGGACGATCCTCACCGTTCTACTTACCGGTGTTCTGGCGCTCGCCGCCGCAGGCGTATCGGCCGACGAAGCCGGACTCAAGTCGGTTGCCGCGCTGCACAAGGAAAGAACCGCGCTCGCCGGCAAGGAAGTGCGCGTCGAAGGCAAGGTGGTCAAGGTCAATAACGGCATCATGGGCCGTAACTTCCTGCACCTGCAGGACGGCTCCGGCGACAAGGACAGCAACGACCTGACGGTGACCAGCAAGCAAACCGCCAACGTCGGCGAGCAGGTGTCGATCACCGGCCGCGTGACGCTCAACCGCGATTTCGGTTCCGGCTATTCCTACCCGCTGCTCCTCGAAGAAGCGAACATCACGCCGAAGAAGTAAGCACGAAGTAAGTACGACAACGTAGCTACCGGGCTGGTCAGCGCTGTGTCGGCGCTGACCGTTTCGCTACCGGCCGGCGCTACCTTTCGTCGATCTTGAAGCGCTGTACCAGCGCGAACATGGCGTTGGCGGCGGCTTCCAGTTCCTTTTCCAGTTGCTGCGACTGGCGGATAACGACTTCGGTTCGGCTCGAGGCGTTTTTCACGTCATCAACGTTGCTGACGATCTCTTCGATCCGCCGCGTCTGGTCGTGCGTGGCCTGCGACAGATCCTTCATTTTCTGCAGCGTATCCTGCGAGTGCTGTTCGATCGCACGCAGGGTTTCGGCAGCCGAGTTCGCCTGCACGACGCCGTTGGCGATGATCGGCGCGGCGGCGTCCATGCCGCTCACGGCGCGCTCCGTATCCCCCCCGATGGTTTGCAGCACGGTGCTGATTTCCTGCGTTGCCCGCGTGGTGCGTTCGGCGAGCTTGCGCACCTCGTCGGCGACCACGGCAAAGCCCCGCCCCTGTTCGCCGGCGCGGGCGGCCTCGATGGCGGCATTCAAGGCCAGCAAATTGGTCTGATCGGCAATTTCCTTGATCACCTTGGCCATGTTGTCGATTTCGTGCGTGCTCTTCACCAGCCGCGAAACCTCCGCCGACGATCCGGAAACGGTATCGGCGATGCTCTGCATCTCGTCCGCCACCTTGACCGCGACGGTCGCGCCCTCCCGGGCACGGCGCGCGACTTCGTTCGCCCCCTCTTCGGTGGCGCGGGCGAGGCCGTTGATGATGTCAACGCTCGATGAGACATCGCTGATGGCCGAGCGGGTCTTTTCGATGGCGCCGGCCTGCATCTGGGTGGCGAGGTTGATCTCCGTCGATTCGGCGGCGATGTGTTCCATGCTGCTTTCGACGTTCCGGGCATTGCTCACCAGCGAGCGCAACATTTCCTTGAGATTGCTCTGCATGCGGTCGAGGACGAACAGTACGCTGTCCCTGTCGTCGGCACGCAGGCTGATCGCATGCGTCAGGTCGCCGTCGGCGATGCGGCTCGTGACCACCATGGCGACACGCGGTTCGCCGCCGAATTCGCCGATGATGCTCTTGCGCACCAGCCAGCCGGCGAGCAGCAGGACGAGCGTGCCGCCGAGCGCGAGCGAAACGCTGAAGGTCGCGTGCTGATAGAAGAGCTTCTCGATATCGTCGATGTAGATCCCCGAGCCGATGACCCAGCCCCACGGCTCGAATTTCTTGACGTAGGAGAGTTTGGTGTACAGCTCGCTGCTGACGCCACCGCCGGCCAGCGGTTTGGGCCACAGATACTCGACAAATCCATGCCCCGCCTTGTCGACCACTTCATTGAAGGCGACGAACAGATTCTTGCCGCTGACCTCGGTCGCCTCCTTGTCGAGGCCGGCCCGCATCAAAGTCGCCTTGTTGAATTTGGGGTCGTCGAGCACCTTGCCGTCGAGGGCTGGAACCGCCGGGTGCATCACCATTTTCGGCACCGGCTTGCCGAGGTCGTTGATCCAGAAATATTCGGTTTTTTCGTAGCGCAGCGATTTCAGCGCCCTGATCGCCTGCGCTTTTGCTTCGTCTTCGGAGAGCGTTCCGGCTTTTTGCAGCGCATAGTAGCTTTCCACGACGCCGTGGGCGACTTCGACCAGATGCCGTGTCTTGAGCTGGCGGTCTTCGTAGAGCATGTGCTCCAGCGTACCGACAGCTTCCCAGGTGATTACGAGCATGGCGAGCAGCGCGAGAACGGCAGAGATTGACAGCCGGGTCATCAATTTCAGCTTGCGCAATGCGGCGATCATTTTTGTCCCCTGCTTTAATCGTAATTGGCTGGTTACCGTTGCCTGCGGCAGTTCAAGGCAAAGCCCGGTTCAGGAAGCAACCGGGCCGAGCGTTTTGTCGCTTGCTGCATACCTCAGGCGGCGTGTTTCTTTATCCATGCGACGTACTGCGTCATCCAGTTCTGCAGGAACTTGTTGCTGGCCGGGCCGATGTTTCCCTCGTCGTCGAACAGGCCATCCTTGACCTGGATGAAGGCTTCGGGCTGGCCCAGGGTCGGCACGTCGAGATAGGCCAGCACGTTGCGCAAATGCTGCTGGGCGAGCGCGGTGCCGGTGGCGCCGACCGAGGTGCCGAGCACGCCGGCGGGCTTGCCCGCCCAAGCGTTCTGCCCGTAGGGGCGCGAGGCGTGGTCGAGGGCGTTCTTGAGCACGCCGGGCATCGAGCGGTTGTATTCGGGGGTCACGAAAAGGAGGCCGTGCGCGGCCGAGATTTCGGCTTTCAGGCGCTTGACGGTCTCTGCCGGGCTGGCGTCGTCGTCCTGGTTATAGAGCGGCAAGTCGCCGATCTGCAGTTGCTTGAACGAGAACTCCGGCGGCGCCAGTTTCACGACGGCGCTGGCCAGCTTGCGATTGAAGGAATCCTTGCGAAGGCTGCCGACGATAACGGCAATTTGATATTGACTCACGATGATCTCCTGTGGCTGACAATCGAAACTGCGTCGCAAATCCAGCATAGCCCCTATTCGCCGTCGGTGCAGTACGCTGAATATCCGCCGGCGTGAAACCGGGGTGGAGATCGATCCCAATCGCCGGCCGAAGCAAACGGCCCGCGATTGGTTTTTGCAACAGGCCTGAATCAGGTCTGTTTCAGGCCTTTTCAGGGGTTCAGCCCTTTGCCGCCCAAGCGACGCAATAGCCCTTCGGCGAGACTTCGGTGTCGCCGGGGAAAATCTTGCAGGAGCCGAGGTCGCTGGCGCTCTTGCCGGGGACGAACTGGACGCAGCCGGAGCACTGCTTGTCGCCTTCCGGCGCATCCTTGTACTTCATCGTTGCGCGCATCGAATCGTTCTTCGCGGCCAGCGCCACCACCGGAATCATCGCCAGGGCGGCTGCGCCGAGCTTGATCATGCCGCGACGCGAGAGGCTGAATTTGTCTTGCATGTGAACTACTCCTGTAGAAAGAAGGCTTACGGTTATACCCACAACACCTTTCGCAAAGAGCGTGCCAATCGGCGGCCACGAATTTAGCGGGGTTCCGTGCGTCCGGCGCCCCCGATTCGAAGACAGACGCCACCACTTTCGGGAAAATATCTCAAGAACGGGAAAAGCAGCCCGCGCCGGCTCAAAAAACGGGGACGCCCAAGGCCTGCAGGACCTTGGTCATCTGGCGGTTGGCGCCCTCCAGCGTACGCACGGCCTCGGCGTACTGGCCGGCGGCGGCCTCCCGTTCGCCCAGACCGCTCTGGCGGCGCGCTTCGGCGAGCAGCGCGTCGATGCTTTTGCGCTGAGTCTCGCCGATGCTTCGGCCATCCTCGAGCGTCATCGCCACCATGACTTCGTTGGAGTCGAAGCGTCGCCGTTCGTAGGCGAACTCCGCCGCCGGACTGTCGAACGACAGGGAGACGACGACGGTATCGCCGCTGCGCATCCGGGCGATGGTTTCGACGATCAGGCGGTTGGCCTCGTCGGCAGCGGCAGCGGCCTCTTCCAGCCGGGTCTCCGCCATCAGTTTCTCCGCGCGGCGCAGCAACGCCTCGATCTTCGCCTCCGCAGCCTTGGCCGGACCGGCGAAGCGCCGATCGTCGGTCAGCGCTTTCAAGGCCCCCCGATAGGCGCGAACCTGATCGATGACGCTGCGGATCTGGTCGCGCAGGAAGGCGTTGACCACCACGTCGTCCGGCGCGCCGGACGGCCGCTCGGACGCCGCCTCGACCGGTGCCCCGATGTTCAGCAGGCAAGCCAGCAGCAGCGCGTGTTTGCTGTTTTTATTGCTCATTGATGCCCCCTCAAGATTGTGCCCTACCCTTCGTTGCCGCCATATCGACATGGCCCCCCAATTGCTTCATAGCGAAGACGCGATGCACATGCCGCGAGTCGCAAACAACGTCCATCAGCCAAGGAACCGTCAATGAAGCCACTTATTTTTGCCGCCATCATCGCCGCCGGCGCCGCCACCGCTACCAACACATTTGCAGCACCTCCCGTCGGCCACCCGACGCCGCAGGTCGCGGCCGACATGCTGGCGCCGGCCAAGGTCGCCAGCCCGGCCGAGTTGCCCAATGAAGGACGCGTACTGACGGTCCTGCAGGCCGGCGAATACACCTATCTCGAAGTCAGCAACGGCAGCACTTCGCGCTGGCTGGCCGCGCAGCAGACCAACGTGCAAAAAGGCAGCCGCGTCCGCTACGAGGACGGCTCGACGATGAGCACCTTCTACAGCAAGCTGCTCAAGCGAAACTTTACAAATCTGACCTTCATCGGCCAGCTGGCCGTCGTTTCCAGCAAGTAGGCCGCAAACAAAAGGGCTGCCCGAACGCGGTGCAGCCCTTCCGGCGACACAATCCCTAGGACGGCGGCCAGGCCGTCGGCGCGGCGATCATCTCGTGCAGCCGGTTGCCCGGCATCGGCGGCGAAAACAGGAATCCCTGCGCCCGGTCGCACACGAGATTGCGCAACAATTCAAGCTGTTCTTTCGTCTCGACGCCTTCGGCGACGATGCTGAAGCCCATGGCATTGGCCGTTCCCACGATGGCGGAAACGATCGCTCGGCTGCCCGGATCGTCGACACAGGAGCGGATGAAGGAACCGTCGATTTTGAGCGAGGTGATCGGCAGACGTTTGAGCGCGCTCAGGCTGGAGAAGCCCGTGCCGAAATCGTCGATCGCCACGCGCACGCCCAGTTCGTGCAGCCCCTGCAGGGTCTTCACGCTATATTCGACGTCCTGCATGACGAGCGTCTCGGCGATCTCGAGTTCGAGCAGTTGCGGGGAAAGGCCGGCCATTTTCAGGGTTCGCCGCACCAGCTGGACGAGATCGGAACGGTGGAATTCGCGTGCCGAGAGATTGATCGCCACGATCATCGGCTGCGCTTCGGTCTGCCAGCTGCGCGCCTGCACGCAGGCGGTTTCCATCACCCACTCGCCAACCGGCAGCAAAAGACCGATCTCCTCCGCCAGCGCCAGGAACTCCTCCGGCCCGCGCAAACCGTTTTCCGGGTCCTGCCAGCGCAGCAGGGCTTCGTTGCCGTAGATGGCGCCGTTCCTCAGATCGACCAGCGGCTGGTAGTGGATGACGAATTCCTTGTCGGCCACCGCCCGCCGCAGGCGCGCCTCGAGTTCCGAACGACGCGACGGCTTGCCGAAGAGTTCTTCGGAGAAGAAGCACATGTCGGCGCGGCCGCTGCCCTTCACGTGGTACATCGCGGCATCGGCATGCTTCATCAGCGTCTCCGCATCCGAACCATCCCGGGAATACAGGCTGATGCCGATACTGGTCGTAATCACCATCGACTCGCCAGCCAGCAGCATCGGCGCTTTCATCGCCGCCAGAATCTTCGTCGCCACGGCGCGCGCATCCGACTCCTGCGTGATCTCGGGCAGGAGAACGGTGAATTCGTCGCCGCCGAAACGGGCCACCGTATCCGACTCGCGTACGCAGGCGCGCAGCCGGGCGGCTACTTCCTTGAGCAGAACGTCCCCGGCATCGTGGCCGAGCGTATCGTTGATCAGCTTGAAGCGATCCAGATCGAGGAACATGACGGCGGGCGTCAGCGACTTGCGCCGCTTGGCCTGGGTCAGCGCCTGGTCGAGGCGGTCGCGGAAGAGAATCCGGTTCGGCAGGCCGGTCAGCGCGTCGTGGAACGCCTGGAAGGTGATCCGCTCCTCGTATTCCTTGCGTTCGGTGATGTCGGTGAAGATCGCCACGTAGTATTCGACTTCGCCGCGCCGGTTGCGCACGGCGCTGATGTTCAGCCACTCGGGGTAGATCGAGCCATTCTTGCGCTTGTTCCAGATCTCGCCCCGCCATTCGCCCCGCTCGCGCAGCGACGCCCAGAACGCTTCGTAGAACGCCGCTCCCTGTTTGCCGGATTTGAGAATCGCCGGCGTCTTGCCGATCACGTCCTCGGCCGAATAACCGGTGGTGTCGCTGAAGGCGCGATTGACCATGCGGATGCACGACTGCGCGTCGGTGATCGTGATGCTCTCCAGCGAATTGTCGAAGACGATGCGCGACAGGCGCTGCTCCTTGATCAGATCGTAAGCCCGGGCCATCACGCGGTTGAACGACTCGGTCGCCATGCCGACTTCATCCTTGCCCCAGACCCGCAGCTCGCGCACGTCCTCGATATCGCCGCCGGCGATCTGGCTCAGGCCGTCGGTCATCTCCCGCAACGGCCGGGTGACCAGGCGCGAAATGAAATACCAGATGAACAGCGCCAGCGGGATGCACAGTGCCACCCCGGCCATCAGGGCATTCAACCCGAACTGCCGGGTCGTCTCGTTGGCGCGCGCCAGCGATATCTCCATGCTGACGGCGCCGAGGACCGTTCCCGGCGTCACGTCGTGGCAGAAGGTGCAGTTCTTGCCGAGGTAGTTCTCCAGGGCCGTCGCCGGGATCACGGCCTTCAGCCTTTCCTGCTCGTCCTTGCCGCGCACCACGGCGTAATAAGGCTCGCCGCTCTGCAGAACCTGCATCACGAGCGGGTCGGACGGAACCTCGCCGGAATAGCCTTCGCCATATTGCTTGACGACGGCGGCGCCGCGAAAGACCTGCAGCGATTCGACATGGTTGGTTTCCTTGATCTGGTCGAGGAATATCGCGCGCAAGGAGACCGTGCCGGTAATCATCATGCCGGTCAGTCCGGCGAGCGTCATCTGATGGACGCTGTTGGCGAAATCCTTCGCCTGATCGGCGGCAATTTTCTTCTGCTCCAGCGTCGACCAGTGAATCAGGCCGACCCCCGAGACGATCACGGCAAGCAGGATGGCAACCACGAGGCGTACCCAGATCTTTACGTCGCGCAGTCTGAAAGCGCTAATCGCCATGGCGTTCCTTGCTTGCCTCGAGCAAAGTCTTCACGGGAGAACCCGGTTCAGTCCGCGGAAGATTTGATTTTCGCCCTGAGCGCCTCGCGGAATTCGCAGATACCGCGCTCGCTGCCGAGGCTCACCCACTGCTCGCAATGATCGCCGATACAGGCATTCTGCAATGGCGGGCGCCCCTTGCAGCGGCCATGCGCCAGCAGGCCGACACCGGCCTGTTCGTGGATCAGGTTGTGCAGCGACGAGCCGGTATTCCGTTGCAGGGTGCGCAGACACCAGCGGTTCAGTCGGTTCTTGAGCGTCCAGGCCATGATTCTCTCCCTTGTTATTCAGCGCATCTCAGTTGCGCGCACTGTTTGCCTGCGGAACGCTGTGGCAGCGCGCACAGGAATAGAAGGTCACGAACGCCACGCGGTCGTGACACATGCCACAGAACTGGCCGCGAAAGATGTCGGCCATGCGAATCTGGTTGCCGCCGGCAATCGGCGCAAAGGGCGCCGGATGACAATTGCTGCACGCCAGCCAGAGCGTATGCGAGCGATGCGGGAAGCGGACGTTGGGCATCTCCTTGGTGTTGCGCATGATCACGTCGAGATCGAGCACCTCCATCTTGCCCTTGCCGGACAGGTCGCTGCGCGGGCTGATGGCCCCCTGCGACAGCGCGCGCATCCAGTCGGGAAAGCCGACGGGGTCCCGCGGCAAACCCCGCGTCGCGTCGTTATGGCGCTGGAGCGTGCGGTAATCGGGATTGGCCGGATCGTAGAAATCCGTGAGTTCGATCGTCCGCCGGGCGGCATGCGCTTCGCCGTCCCCCGCTATGGCGTTGTTCTCGTCGGGCAGGCTCTCCGCGCTCGGCGGCACGGCGCGAAGAAAGCCCGACTGCCCCCGCCCCGCCTGCACCTGCGCCTGTGCCGAGGGCACATAGACCGACAGGCCGAAGACGAGGGCTACGATCAGCAGCGCGGCGACAGCGCGCGAAATACCGGCCGAAAATTCAGGCATCCTGGCGATATCCCGAACGAATGGGGCAGCGCCCGCACAGCGTGCCCTCCAGCTTGCCCGACAGGACGCCACTGCGGGCGTGCTGATACGTATCGCTGTGCCATGCCTCGGCGAAAGTCACCTGATTGAGGTTGGCCACCGTCGAGGAGCCGAAGTAGTCATGGCGGCAGGCCGCCAGATAGCCATCGGCCGTGACGTGCGCTTCGGTAAAGGGCGTCCAGCAATGGCATTTGCCATCGCGCGCGGGCACCGCCACGCTGCCTTCGATCGCGAGCAGATCCTGCTTTTCCGGCAGCCACTCGAAATAGTCGTGATCGGCGATTTCGGCCAGTTCCGCGATCACGCGTTGCAGACGGCCGCCCGCCTGTCCGTGCGCGCCAAGCCGAGCGACGTATACCTGGCAGCGCAGCCCTTGCCTGGCAAAGAGCCGTTCGCGGGCGGCGATCGCCTGTTCGAACTTGCGCATGAAATAGTGCGGATCGGCCGCCAGGCGCTCTTCCGCGCTGGCCCGCCACTGCGCGCAGGAAACGTTGAAGTTGCAGATCAGGCCATCGAGACCGGCGCCGACCGCCGCTTCCAGCTGCTCGGTGCTCGACGACAGGATGTCGGCGCGCAGGACGACGTGCGGGAAACGGAAATACTGTTTGGCGAAGACGATGGCCTCGGTCAGCCAGGGGCACTTGAACGCGTCGCCAAGATTGGCCAGCACGAGCTCATCGACACCCAGTTCGACCAGCTGCGGGATGATCCGCACGAAGAATTCCCAGCGCATCTTGACTTCGCGCTCGCCCGGATGACGCGCGTCGCGATTGGTCGCCGGCCCGGTCAGGTCGAGACGAACCGAAGCGGGGGGCGGCGGTGTCTCGCTGAGCAGCAGGTCGAGGTAGCTTCGAGTGGCCGGCGAGGGATGGGCATCGGATCTCATGCTATGACTTCAGCAATAGCCATGCCACGATCGATCGCCGCGAATGTCGGCAACATGGCCGTCAGCCCGGCGCGACCTTCCCGAATTCGGGAATATTTTCCTGATTGCAAGAAGAAAAAACCCGCTTGGCGCAACCGGTGAAGGCGCGCTGGCGGGTCAAGGAGGGATTCCTCGAGAGGGATGACTCGGTGCTTAAGGCTTGGCCGGACGCAGGTGGGCGACGCCGCCGAAGCTGCCGATCCACATGCTGCCGTCCGGCGACGTGGCCATGGCGAATACGTTGTTGGCGAACAGGCCGTCGGCCATCGTCATCGGCTTGGCGAACTTGCCGTCCTGCCAGCGGGTCAACCCGTTGTTCGTGCCGATCCAGAGCTGGTCCTTTTCATCGACGCGAAGCATGAAGATGTGGTTGCCCGGCAAACCTTCGGCCGTCGTATAGCTGACCCACTTCTTGCCGTCGAAACGAGACAGTCCGCCGCCCCAGGTGCCGGCCCAGACCGTACCCTGCCGGTCGACCGCGAGCGACACCACGTAGTTCGGGTTGTAGGCCACGTCGACGCCCTGCAAGCCCATCTCCTGCTTCTGCTTGGCGTGGTGAACCGACTGCTTGCCCGGATCGTTCTTGAAGGCGATGTCGTCCTTTACCCGGTCGTAGCTGGCGCCCAGGCCCTTGGCATGGTTCCAGTTCTCCCAGCGGTTGTTCGAGAAGCGCGCCATGCCGCCCTCGGTAGCCAGCCAGATGTCGCCGTTCTTGCCTTCGGCAAGGCCGTAGATCCAGTCGTTGGGGATACCGCCCTTGGTGTTTTCGACCGTGAACAAATCCCACTTGCTGCGGTTGTCCAGATCGCCGCCGCGAATGCGATTGACGCCCGACCAGGTGGCGATCCAGATGTCGCCGTTGGTCGCCGTGATCACGCCATAGACAAAGGCGTCGCCCAGCCCTTCGGGGATGTTGTAGGTCTTCCACTTCGTGGTTTTTTCGTCGAGCAGCGAGAGCCCGCCGCCGTAGGTGCCGACGGCGATTTGCCCCTTCACCCTGCCGACGAAGAACATGCCGTTCGACAGTAGGCCGTTGCGCGCGTCGTAAAGCTTGAAGCTGTCGTCGCGCGTATCGTAGCGCACCACACCACCCGAGGTGCCGACCCAGACGAGCTTGCCATCGCTGTAGATCGACTTGACGTTCTTGTTGCCGACCCGGAAGTGCGTGAAGCGCGCGGCCGGATCGACCACCACCTTGCCTTCGCGCTCCTGATCCTGCATTGGCGGATGATTGCCGCCCGCCACCGGCGGATGCTGCGCACCGCCCGGCAGCGCATTCGGCGCCGGCGCCGCTGCCTGCGCGAGCTGCATCGCCGGCGTCTCGTCGGCGGCCAGCACGACACCACTCAATGCGACCCAGCCGGCAGTCGCCAGCACTGCGGATCGGAGCCATTCACGTTTGATCATTCCCACTGTCCTCAAAATTCCAGCCACCGTTACTTGCCGCCGATGCGCACGACGCCGCGCTTCGTACCCGCCCAGACATCGCCGGTCGGCGTCACCGCCAGGGCGTAGACGTTCTTGTCGAGCAGGCCGTCCTGCACGCCCAGGTTCTTCCAGGTCTTGCCGTCATAACGCGAAACGCCCTTGTCGGTACCGAACCAGAGAACGCCGTCCTTGCCCTGCGCAATCGAATAAACGATATTGCCGGCCAGTCCGTCCTTGCTCGAGAAGGTCGACCATTTGCGGCCATCCCAGCGGCTGACCCCGCCGCCCCATGAACCGGCCCAAATCCCGCCATCGGCCGCAACCAGGATCGAAAACACGTAGTTCGGATTGTACGAAGGCATGCCATCGACCTGCGTCGTCAGGTCGTGCCGCGATCGCGTGCCGAGCCCGGTATTGGCGCTCGCCGGCAGCGCGTCGGGATTCTCGGCGCCGAGCCCGTCCTTGTGCGTCCACGACTTCCAGCGCTTGCCGTCGTACATCGACACGCCGCCCTCGGTGCCGAACCAGACGCGCCCCTGCGCATCGACGCCCAGGCCATAGACCCACTCGTTGATCAGTTCCTTGACGTAGGTCTTGAACTTGCCGGTCTTCACATTGAAGAAATTGACGCCGGCCCAGGTGCCGATCCACAGGTTGCCGTCGAGATCGTTGGCGAAGGAGTAAATCCAGTAGTCGGCCAGGCCGTGCAGCGGAAAATAGGTTTTCCACTTGCCGTCCTTGTAGCGCGAAGCGCCGCCGGCGTTGGTGCCGAACCACTTGTAGCCCTGCGAATCGATGCCGACGGCGAAGACGTATTCGTTGGCCAGCCCGTGTTCGCGCGTGAAGGTGTTGCGCGGCTTGCTGGTCTTCAGATCGATTTCCAGCGCGCCGACCGAGGTGCCCACCCACAGCGTATTGCTCGACGGCTCGACGGTCAGCGCACGCACGTAGACGTTGCTGCCGACATCGAAGGAATCGACCACTTTCACGCCGGCGTCATCCTTGGCGGCCGGCGGCTCGGCGAGCGCACTGGCGAACGGCAGCGCGAGAAAAGTCAGGGCGGTGAGGAAACGGGTTGTTTTTTTCATTTATCGCAAAGTCCTGATGTAGGCCAGTGAATCGAGTATCTGCTGATCGCTCAGGATACCGAAGAACGGCGGCTGCCCCTTTTTGCCGACCTTGACCGACTGCATCAGCATCATGTCGGGCTGCCCCAAGCCCTCCCCTTTGGCAAAACTGGGGGTATTGGGCGAAATGCTGAGCCCTCGCGGGCCATGGCACGAGACGCAATGCATCATGTACACTTGCTGGCCGCGCATCAGGTCGGCGGCCAGTGCGGGAGTCGCACTCGAAAGAGCGGCGGCCGTCAGTATACCGGCGAAGATGCGTTTCATTTCTTTACCTCCTGTTTGCGCCCCTTGCCCTTGCCGGACGTCAGGCGAATGCCGCGTAATTCGTTCGCTTTCGCCTGCCAGCGATCCGCTTCGGCCGCGTCGGCCTCGAGACCGATGCCGCCGTTGCGATAAGCCAGAAGCAGCGCATCGATCGCCGGCAGATAGCCGATATCGGCCGCCTTGCGAATCCAGCGCCGGGCCTCTTCGCCCTGGCGTTCCGGTTCGCTGATGCCCAGTTGGCCCCCGATGAAGGCCTGCGCCATGACGCCGATCGCCTGCTTGTGCCCCTGCTCGGCAGCCAGCGTGATCCAGCGGCGGGCGGCGGCAAGATCCTTCTTGACGCCCTCGCCGATCGAAATCATCGACCCCAGGCCAAATTGACCATCGGCGTTGCCCTGGTCGGCAGCCTTGCGATAATAACCGACCGCCTCTTCATCGAACTCGGAACGATCCAGTATTTCCGCCAGCAGCACCTGCGCCGGCGCATAGCCGGCATCGGCGGAGCGCCGCAGCAAAGGCATCGAACCGACGACATCGCCCGACGCGTAAGTTTTCGACGCGCTCGTGAAATCCTCCGGCGCCCCCGCCAGCACTGGCGTACTGACCGCCACGGCCAGCCACAGCGCCACAACCAGTTTTCCTGTCTGCACTAGCGACCCCATCAATGAACGCCTGATTTGGGCTGCGCACCGCGCACCCCTTCGAATTCGGCGAATTCCTCGAGCTTCCGGTACAGGCTGGAAACGCCGATCCCCAACTTTTGCGCCGCCGTACGCCGATCGCCGGCGCACTCGTCGAGCGCGCGGAAAATGATACCGGCCTCGATGCTGCGCATTTGCTCGCGCAAGCCACCACCGTCAGCAAGTCCTATGCCACTACGCTCGCGCCCCTGCGTCTGGCGGGCGATATCGGGCGGCAGGTCGCCCAGCGTGATTTTCCCGCCGTCGGCGAGGATGTACGCGCGGTTGATCACGTTTTCCAGCTCGCGCACGTTACCCGGCCAGGCGTATTCGGCGAGGATCTCCTCGGCCATCGGGTCGATTTCCATCGCCACCTTGCTGCCGCCGAGCACTTTCTGCAGCACGTAACGGATCAGGCGGTGGATGTCGTCGCGCCGCTCGCGCAACGGCGGCACATGGATGTGGAACATCGACAGGCGGAAATAGAGATCCTCGCGGAAGGAGCCCTGTTTCACCATCTCCGCAAGATTGCGGTTGGTTGCCGCGACGACGCGCACATCGACCAGACGCGCCTGCTCGCCGCCGAGCGGACGCACTTCCTTGTCCTCGATGACGTGCAGCAGCTTGGTCTGCATATGCAGCGGCAGTTCGCCGATTTCATCGAGGAAGATGGTGCCGTGGTCGGCCTGCGAGAAAAGCCCCTTGCGCGCCCGGTCGGCGCCGGTAAAGGCGCCTTTGGTATAGCCGAAGAACTCGCTCTCCAGGAGGTTTTCCGGAATCGCGCCGCAGTTCACGGGAATGAACGGAAAGTCGCTGCGCGTACTCAGCTCATGGATCGAGCGCGCGGCCACCCCCTTGCCCGTGCCGCTCTCGCCGGTCACCAGCACCGTGCTGTCGGTGACCGCCACCCGCGAAATCATGCGCTCGACGGAAACCATCGACGGCGAACTGAAGTGGAAGATGCCGCGTTCGCCCGAAACGAACTGGCGCAGCGCCTGATTCTCGGCTTTGAGACCGCGCATCGAATCGATCTGTGCCAGACGATGCATCAACTCCTCGTTGCGCACCGGCTTGACGATGTAATCGGAGGCGCCGGCGCGCAGCGCTTCGACCGCCGTCTCGACCGAGGCAAACGCCGTCACCATGATGAAGTGGGTGTCAATCCCGGAACCGAGAAAGCTCCTGACGAGTTCAACGCCATCGCCATCGGGCATCTTGATGTCGCAGAGGGCCACATCGACATCGCCGCGCACGAGCTTGGCGGAAGCTTCCTTGACGTTCGCCGCGGTATCCACCGAATGACCTGCGCGGCTGACCGACGCCGACATCACTTGGCGGATCGCGGCCTCGTCATCAATGATCAGAACATGCATAAGCTCTCCCTGAATTCCCTATTGTGCAGCATTCGTCAGTGGCAACATCACGGTTACCGTCGTGCCGACCCCAAGTACCGAAGCGATCGATATGCTGCCGCCACCATCCGATACCAGGCGCCGGCAGACCGCGAGCCCCAGACCGGTACCCTTGCCCGGCGCCTTGGTCGTAAAGTATTCGACAAAGACCCGGTCCAGCAGCTCGGGTGCGATCCCGGCACCATTGTCGGCCACCTCGAACACCACCATTTCACCTCGCACGCCGCTCGAGATGCTAATTTTCGGCGGCGGGTCGTGACGCTCGTGCAAGGCGTCGACAGAATTGATAAGCAAGTTCATTGCCACCTGCGTCAAATGATCCGCCACCCCGAAAACCGCCGGCAGTTCCGGATCGAGTTCGATGCACAGTTCGACGCGCCGGAAGCGGCGGTCGAAGGTCACGAAATTGCAGGTGCTGCGCAACAAGCCGTTCAGGTCGAGCAGTTCCGGTGTCTGCGACTGCGGCACAGAGAAGTCGCCGATCTGGCGCGTAATGGTGATCACCCGCCTTGCCTGCTCGAGAATCAGCGCCGGCTGGCAGGGCGTGTTATGCATTTGGCAGCGATGCGTCTGGCTTTCCACTTCCATCGCCTCGGCAACGCCGACGATGGCCGACATCGGATTATTGATTTCGTGCGCCACGGCAGCGGCCAGCGTACCGACGGCGGCCATCTTCTCCTTGTGGAACTGCTGCTGCCGGCCGACTTCGAGCAAGGATTCGCGCTCGCGCAAATCGCTCTGCATGTTATTGACCGCCTCCATCAGGGCGCCCATTTCGTCATGCCGCGTAATTTCCAGGGGCTCGCCGCGATAGCCGTCGACGATCTCGCCGGCGCGGGACCGGACATGCTCAATGTCGCGCGCGAGGCGCCGGAAAAACCCCATCATCAGGCCGCCCAGCATGGCGATCCCGAGAATGCCGAAGCCGAACCACTCATAGCTCAGGCGGGTGAACGAGGTCCGGTAGTTTTCGAGCAGGTGCTGCTTCTGGTTGCCGATGTCGTGGGTCACGGCATCGAGGTCGATGACCAGCCGGTGAAAATTGGCCCGCACCTCCGCGATCGCGGCGCGCGAGGGCTGCGCCAGGAGTTGGCTGACATCGCCCTGCAAGGCGGTCACGTCGTCCACGACCAGCGGATAGAAAGGCTGCAGGCGCGTCAGCCCGGCCAGGACAGCCTCGAGTTCGAGAACGAGAACCCTGGCCGCACCGTCGAGGTCGGCGGAAAAATAGTTTTCGTTGACCACCAGAATGGCGCGCGATACCGACATGTTGAGCGCGATCTGGTTCTCTTCCTGTTTGTAGATCGACTCCAGCTGGGCGACCGAGTCGAGCAGATAGCTGCGCTCCATGGTAATGACCAGCGTCATCACCACGCAGTAGACCACCATCACGAACAAGGTCCACAAGCCCTTCTGACGCAAGGAGGCGCCGCGTAGATCCACTGACGGGGAGTTCAGCGTCCCCGGCGCCACCGCTGCGGACTCGCTTTCATTCATGGTATTCATGCGCACCCCAACACGCGGCCTGATATTTGCTTACATCTTTGCCGTTTTGCAGCGAACTGTCGCACGCAACCCCCTTCCGTAGAACCTCCACCCCGAAGGGTGCGTAACCAAAAACCAGGAACAACGCCCATGTTTCATCGACTACTTCCAGTACTCCTCGTTCCTTTGGCCATCGCCGCCCACGCAGCACCGGCGGTGGATCCCCTTGTCGACGCCCTGCGCACGCTCGAAACCGGCCGCCACAAGCAAGGGGTGCAAATGCTGACACCCTTGGCCAACGCCGGCAACGCGCTCGCCCAGTACCGCCTGGGCATGCTCTATTATCACGGGCAAGGCGTCGCCGAAGACGAAAAAATGGCGATCTACTGGTGGAAGAAAGCGGCGGCGCAAGGCAACGTCGAATCGATGTTCCAGCTCGGCTCGGCCTTTCTCTTCGGTTCCCAAACCGCAAAATTCGTACCCGACCCCGACCGGGAAGCCGCCATGTGGTATTTCCAGGCCGCCAGCGCCGGGCACACCGAAGCGCAATACCACCTCGCGCTACTCTTTCTGGCCGGCAAGGGCGTCGAGGAAAACCGGCAGGAATCCGCCCGCTGGATGCAAAAGGCCGCCGCACAAGGCCATCCCGAAGCGAAAAAAGCCTTGCCGAAAGTCGACATGGTGCGCTGAACGCACCCTCCCCGCCCCCTCTCAGCCCAGACCGGCCCGACGCGCCAGCGCTTCGGCAAAGGTCTCATCCGCCCAGGGACGGACGCCGACCATCACATCGCGGACAAGGCCGTCGGCGCCGACCAGAAAACTGCTCGGATAAGCGGCCAGATGCAAGGCGTTTTCCGCGAGAACGCGTTCGCGGTCGAGCAGCACGGTAAAGGCAATGCGCTCCTGGCGCAAGAACTCACGCACCAGATTCCGGTCATCGTCCACGCTGATGGCCGCCAATTGCATGCCGCGCGCCGCCAGCCGGTCGGCCAGCGCCTGCAGCGCCGGCATCTCGGAACGGCACGGCGGACACCAGGTCGCCCAGAAATTGAACAGAACCGGCCTTCCCGCGAAGGCAGTAGACGCCTGAACGACGCCGTCGACATCGGGAAGCGCGAAAGAAGGGAAAACCGTCCCGGCCAACGCTGCGGGCTCTCCCTCGCGCCCCTTGCAGGCGGCGAGCAAACGACCGGAGAGCGCCAGCGTACCGAGACGAGCCATGCGCAACATTGCGTCGCGCCGGCCGGGCAGAAAATCAGAGCTGTTTCTTGATCGATACCGCACCGCGCACCTGTCCCAGGCGGTAGTTGACGCCGCGGTCGTGCGGGTATTCTCCGTTCAGCTTGGCGCGTACCGCTTCGGAGATGCTTTCAACCGGACCATGGCAGGCCAGACAGGGCTGAGCGGTCGGAATCGCTTTCATGTAGCGGAAATAGCGGCCGGCCGGCTCGACGACGATTTCGGAATACTCCATCGCATCGGCTTTCTCACCGGCGGAAAAACGCTTCTCGAAATCAAGAAGAATCTGCTGTTCCCAGACGTCGGGCTCGCCGAGCGCCGGGTTGCGCGGACGCAGGCTGACCCGCGTGACGCGCATGCCGGTTTCGCGGGAAATCGCAGCCGAGGCTTCCGGGGCGCTGTATTTGCAGACGATGATCGCGCGCACCGGGCCGCTGCGCTCGAGCTCCCGTAGCAGTTCGGTCCGGACGCCGGTCATCAGCCGGGTCGCCGCCTTGCGCGCGTCGTCGATCAGGGGGCGGCTGTCGGTGTCGGCCGCCGAGACCGGCAACATCTGCTGAAGAAGTGCAGCCCCTAAAAACACCGTCAGAATCTGCTTTTTCATGGTGCTTTCGATCAAAAAACCCCGCTCGCGCCCGAGCCGGGGAAACACAGCTTCCGGACCGTCGCGGGGCGCGCCCCGCCTGTTATTTGACCACAGTCCGAACCAGGATTTTAACACCGCCGGCCCCCGGCGCGACCTGCGCCGACAAACCCTCGAAATCGCCGCTATGCGGCAACGCATCGCCACGCTTCGAAACACGGGCGCCGACGAATACCTTGTCGAACTGCGACAGGCGGAAATTCGGCGCCATCGCCATGCTGTCGTCGAGCGAAAACTCGAACGGCAAATCCGCCACCCGCTTGCGAAGGATCGCCAGCGGCATGCGCGGCCCGTCAACCGCATGGGCAAAAACGAAGACCACGTCGTCCGCCGCAACCTTCTGGCGCAACGCCGGATCGAGCGAGACGGAGCCCGAAATGCGGGCGGGCGCCGGCGCGCCGGGCGACTTGTTCGCCGCTGCGTTCCCCGATGCACTCCCCGACGCGGTCATTGCACCAGCCGTCCCAGCAGCGCCCATCTTCCGTTCGGCATCCGCGATACTGGCCTGGATCGACGTTGCGACGTTCGAATCCGCCGGCACCACGGCCAGAATCTTGCGCCATTCACCAATTGCCGTAGCGTAATCGCTGCGCTCGAAAGCGATCGTGCCGGACAGCGCGAGCGCCTTGACGTTGCGCGGGTCGACCTGCAAAGCCTGGCGCACCACCTTCTCCGGTTCGCCTTGCAAACGGCGTCCCTGCATCATGGCCAGGGTATCGGCAAAATCGGACAGCAGCTGCGCATCGGGCGGCAGCAGGCTCACGGCGCGCACATAGGCGGCGGCGGACTCGGCATAGCGCCCGAGCACGCCATAGGAGCGCGCCAGCATCTGCCAGCCCTGACCGTCATTGGGGTTGTCCTGCAAGCGCTCGGAGAGGCGCTCGACCATGCCGATGATCTGCTGCTGGGTCAGCGCGTGTCCGCCCTGCCCCGCCGCTCCGGCAGCCTGTTCCGCCTTGCCCGGATCGAGCGCCTGCGGCGAACCGAGCACGAGATAAACACCGACGACCAGCGCCGAGACGCCGACGCCGAGGGCGATCGCCAGGCGCGGACGACGGCCGTCCTGCGTCACGGGCGCGGCGCTGCGGCGCGCATCCTCGAGCACGCGCATCTCCAGCTCGGCCTTCTCCTGCGCATAATCCTCGGCGCCGAGACGCCCGGCTTCGTACTCGCCTTCGAGTTCGTGCAGCTGCTCGCGCAGCACGCCGACGCTCAGGCTTGCCGAATCCGCTGCAACCGTGGCGGGCAAGGCGCGCGGCTTGCGCAACAGCGGCCAAAGCACGGCGAGTACAGCGCCCAGCAGCATGACGACGGCGATACCGATAAAAACGCTCATGAGCGCAGCTCCCCGTCGCCTTGCAGCAAGCGCTGCGCGGCAGCATGCTCGTCGGCGGTCAATACCTTCGCCGCCATCTGGCGACGCTGGCGGATCTTGAAGAACAAGGCGCCGAGCGCACCGACCAACAAAAGAAACGGCCCGAACCAGAGCAGCCAGGTCGTGCCCTTGACCGGCGGACGATAGAGTACGAAGTCGCCGTAACGGGTGACCATGTAGTCGATCACCTCTTTGTCGCTGAGGCCCTTCTGCAGCATTTCACGCACCTGGTTCTTGAGGTCGATCGCCAGTTCGGCGTGCGAATCGGCCAGTGTCTGGTTCTGGCAGACGAGACAGCGCAACTCTTCGGAGAGCGCCTGTACGCGCGCTTCCAGCACAGGATCGGCGGCCACCGGCGGCGCCTCGCCGGCCAGCGCGCAACACGTCAGCATTGAAAGGACCAGCGACAGAATCAGCTTACGCACCTTGCAGCTCCTTCACGAGCGGAATCAGTTTTTCATTGATCACGGCCGGCGTCAGCGGGCCGGTATGCTTCAGGCGGACAATCCCGGCCTTGTCGATGACAAAGGTTTCCGGCACGCCATAGACGCCGTAGTCGATGCCGACCCGGCCATCACGGTCATAGGCGGACAGCGCATAGGGGTCGCCATTCTGCTGCAGCCAGGTGATCCCCGCCTCGCGTTCGTCCTTGTAGTCGAGCCCGATGATCGGCACGACGTTGCGCTTGGCCAGATCGAGCAGAACCGGGTGCTCCTGGCGGCACGAGACGCACCACGAGGCCCAGACATTGAGCAGCCAGACCTGGCCGCGCAGGTTTTCCGGCGCGATCTTCTTCTCTTCGACGTGCAACTGGCTCAGCGCGAAGGCCGGCGCCGGCTTGCCGATGAAAGGCGAAGGCACCTCGCGCGGATTGAGCTTCAAACCGACCCCGAGGAAGCCCAGGAGGACGACAAAAATCCCGAGCGGCAACAAAAAACGACGCATGACGATCCCTCAGACAGAACGCGCCAGCGCATCGGCGGCAGGCCGTTGCGCGCGGGCGAGGCGGTAACGCCGGTCGCTGGCCGCCAGCAGGCCGCCGAAAGCCATCAGCAGACAGCCCCACCAGATCCAGTCGACGAGCGGCTTGTGCTGCACCCGCACGATCCACGTCTGCTGGTCGAGCGGTTCGCCGAGCGAGACGTAGAGATCGCGGAAAATCCCGCTGTCGATCGCCGCTTCGGTCATCGGCATGCGCTGCACGGTATAGAGACGCTTCTCCGGCTCCATCGTGCGCACCACCTTGCCATCGACGCTCACCTCGAGCCGTCCGCGAGCGGCGATGAAATTCGGCCCCTTGTATTCATCAACGCCGAGGAACTTGAAGGCATAACCGCCCACCGTCGTCGTCTCGCCGACACTCATCCGGACGTCGCTTGCCGTCTCGAAGCTCTTGACCATCGTCACGCCGAGGATGAAAACACCGACCCCGATATGCGCCAGGACCATCCCCCACTGGGCGCGGGGAATATCGGCCAGGCGCCGACCCAGACCGGCGCTGTTGCCTCGCAGACGGCCGAACAGTTGCGCCAGGCTGGAGGTGATCGTCCAGACGCCGAGCACGGCGCCGAAGGCGACGGCCGCCGACCAGCGCCCGAAGACCAGCGGCAGGATCAGACCGATCACCAGCGTGGTTCCAATGGCCAGCGACAGGCGCGGCAGGATGTCCGACCAGCGCGCTTCCTTCCAGCGGGCAAACGGCCCAACGCCGATGAGCAGGACGATCGGCACCATCAATGGCACGAAGACCGATTCGAAATAAGGCGGGCCGACGGAAATCTTGCCCAGATCGAGCGCGTCGAGGAACAGCGGGTAGAGCGTACCGAGCAGCACGGCGCCGGCGGCGACGACGAGCAGAACGTTATTCATCAGCAGCAGCGACTCGCGCGAGAGCAGCGCGAACTTGCCGCCCAGCCCGACCTTCGGCGCACGCCAGGCGAACAGGGTGAGCGATGCGCCGACGACCAGCGCGAGGAAGATCAGCACGAAGATGCCGCGCTTCGGGTCGGTCGCGAAGGCATGCACCGAGGTCAGCACGCCGGAGCGCACGATGAAGGTACCGAGCAGCGACAGCGAGAAAGCCATGATCGCCAGCATCACGGTCCAGTTCTTGAACGCGCCGCGCTTTTCGGTCATCGCCAGCGAGTGGATGAGCGCCGTGCCGACTAGCCAGGGCATGAACGAGGCGTTTTCGACCGGGTCCCAGAACCACCAGCCGCCCCAGCCCAGTTCGTAGTAGGCCCACCAGGAGCCGAGGGCGATTCCCAATGTCAGGAAAATCCAGGCCGCCGTGGTCCACGGACGCGACCAGCGCGCCCAAGCGGCATCCAGTCGACCGGTGATCAGGGCCGCGATGGCGAAGGCGAAGGCCACCGAGAAGCCGACATAGCCCATGTAGAGCATCGGCGGATGGAAGGCCATGCCCGGATCCTGCAGCAGCGGATTGAGGTCGTGCCCATCGACGGCGGCCGGCAGCAGGCGCTCGAAAGGATTCGAGGTGATCAGCAGGAATGACAGGAAACCGATGCTGATGATTCCCATCACGGCCAGCACGATGGTCACCATCTGTTCGGGCAGGCCGCGGCTGAACAGCGCCACGGCAAGAATCCAGAGCGACAGGATGAACACCCAGAGGAGCATCGACCCCTCGTGCCCGCCCCAGACTGCGGCAAGCTTGTAGAAGGTCGGCAGCAGCGTGTTGGAGTGCTCGGCGACGTAGCGTACCGAAAAATCGTTGCTGACGAAGGCATAGGTCAGACAGCCGAAAGCCAGCGCGACAAAGACGAACAGGGACTGCGCCGCGGGCCTGGCGACAACCGCCAGGCGGGCGTCGCCGCGCAGCGCGCCGATCATGGGCAGCACGCCCAGCACGACGGCCAGGGCAAGCGCAAGGACGAGGGCGAAATGCCCGATTTCCGGAATCACGAGTCGATCTCCATGGTGAACTTGCTCCTGCGTCGCAAGATCCATTCCACCCATGCCGAAAAACCCGCCAGCCGGCCCGGATCGCCGGGCGGAACGGAGCGCCGCAGGGGAAACGCTCACCCCCCGGCCGGCCGAGGCTCTCCGCCACACGGCGCGGCGTTTTTCTTTGATCTGCGGCAACTGTCGGCACACATTCTCATGATCGGGAAAATATTCCCAATAACGCTTGGCAGCGCCCACCCACCGGCAGATCGCAGCGCAGCCGTCCTTCTGCCGATCAATCAGCGTGCCGGCGCCCCCTTTTTGCCCGCAGTGGAAGGCGGCGCGGCGGGCGGCGAAGCAGTACGGATCGCCTCCTGCCACTCCCACAATGCGGATTCGGCCTTCACGCGATACGGATCGTCGGCCGGCGCACGATGCAGGTAGGTACGCATCGCTTCGACCGCGCCGCGCAGATTGCCCATCCCTTCCATCGCCACCGCCAGGCCGTAGTAGGCATTGATCTGGTCGCGCCGCAGAGTGGTCGCCTCGTCGAAGAAATCGGCCGCGGCGGAGAACTCGCCCTTGCCGAGCAAGGCGAAGCCGGTATTGACGTAGGCCTCCGGCATTTCCGGGGCAAGCTCCAGCACCCGGTGAAACGCCGTCAGGGCGTGGTCGTATTCCTTGGCGTGCAGCATGATCACGCCCTGCTGGAAGCGCCGGTCGATCTCGGCGCGTTTTTTCTCGGCGACATGCGCCTTCGCCCGGCTGCTGCCATTCGGCAGCCAGCTTTCGTCGGCGCCCAGCAAGACGCCGCCGACGAGCACGACGGCGAGCGTCGCGAGCAGCGCCTGGACACGGACATCGCGCCTGCCGGCCGCCCTTGCACCTTTCCGGCCTTGCCAGACGACGCGCAAAATCACCGCGACGAAAAGCGCGGCGGCAGTCAGCGCAAAAAAACCGCCGACGCCGGCCAGTCCCATGGCCACCAGATAACTGCCGCCGGCCTGCGCCAGTTCGGCATGCGGCGCCTTGCGCGGCACGCCGAGCAACCCCGACCAGGCCAGCCCGCTGACCAGAACGGCAATGCCCAGACCATAGACCAGCGGCAAGCGCGCCACGCGGGCGCCGGCCGGCAACGGCAAGCCGAAGCCCGCGGCCAGACGGCGCGCAAAGAGCAGGTAGGCCAGCGTCACCGCCCCTACCGTGCCATGGTAATGCGCCGGCACGGATGTCGTGGCGTTGCCGTGGATCGTCGCGCCGATCGCGCAGCCGGCCAGGAACAACACGACCGAGAGGAGCAGCACGCGCTCCTCGCCGTTCAAACCTTCGCCGGCACGCGCCGTGCGCCACGCCGCCAGCAGAAAACCGATGCCGCCGAGCGCGGCGGCCGGCCACGAGGCCCAGCGCATGAGTTCGGTAAATCCCCAGCGATGTTCGCTCGAACCGACATCGTAGAGCAGCGAGACCAGCGCACCGGCCAGGGTCGGCGCCGCCGCCGCCGCCAGCAGCAGCGGCAGCGCCCTGGCCAGCAGCGGCGCGCGCAGCAGCAGGCGCTGGCCGAGAATCGACCAGACGCCGATCATCAGCACGCCGTGCATGAACTGCAAGAGATGGCCGGCGCCCCACACCTGGTCGTCGAAGGTCACCGGCACGACGACCCGGCTGCCCGCGGCGAAAAAATAGTCCCGCACGAAGACGAAGGCGGCGACCCCGAGCACCAGCACCGACCAGCGGCTGGCCAGCCGCCACGGCTCGGTGCCCTGCCCCCAGCCGCCGAACAGCGACCAGCCGGCGGTCAGCAACACGCCGGCGAAAAAGGAAGCCAGCGCCCCGAGGAAAAAGAGGCTGTCGAGCACCGGCGCATAGTTGGAGAGCACCGGCGGCGGCCCGCCGAGCAGCGGCGAAAACAGCATCAGCAGAACCGCCAGGGCGGACAGCCAGAATGCACCCCACCCCGCCGGACCGGACTTGCCGCACGCCAGCACCCAGAGCCCGGCCGCCGCGGCCAGAAACCACACCAGCACCGCCATATCGACGTGCAGCACCAGCGCCGTGCGGAAAAAAGCGCCGCCCAGCCCGAGAAACGGCGTTCTCGCCGCGACCAGCACGATCGCGAGCAAGGCCGACGCGCCGAGCGCCAGCAGCGCCAGCACGAACCAGGCGCCGGCCAGCCGGCGGCCGGTCGGCGGCAGCTGAAACTCACCCGCCACGTTCATACCGCGCCCTTGTGCGGCGCCTGCGAAATGAAGGGAACGCCGAAGAAAGTCAGGAAAGCGATCACGAAGACCACGAGCACCATCGCCGCACCGGCACGTGGCGAAAGCTTGAAGGTCACCCGCGCGTGCAGCGAGAAGGCGAGCACCAGCCAGGTCAGGAAAGCCCAGGTCTCGAGCGGGTCCCAGGCCCAATAGCGGCCCCACGCATCCTGCGCCCAGATGGCGCCGGCGATCAGCATCAGCGTTTCGAAAATGAGGCCGAGCGCCATGCAGCGGTAAGCCAGCTCGTCGAGCTTGCGATCCTCGGGCAGACGCTGGAAGCGCGTTTGTCCGAACGTGGTACGCCGCAACTGGATCACCCCGGCCAGCCCGACGGCAACCAGCACGGCGCCGAGAAACACCTTGCCGAAGCCGATGTGTATGAACAGCCAGACGGTGTGGTAAGTCGGCGGCAGATGCCCCTCGCCGGGACTCGTCATCAGCAGCCAGCCCATCATCAGGAAGAGGATCGGCATGAGCAGCGCACCGCTCGGCCGGATCGCCGGCAGGCGCCAGTAGGCGATGATGAAGGCCAGCATCAGGCTCCAGATATTGCTCGACAGGATCTCGAACATGGTGACGAAAGGCCCGTGCCCGAGGCGGTCCCAGCGCAGCACGATGGAGATCGTATGCAGGATGAAGCCGGCCAGCATGAGCAGCAGCACGCTGCGCTCGGGTCGTTTTTTCATCACCACGCCAAAAATGGCTAGGCTGCCTGCCAGCACATAGACCACCAGCGCGATCCAGAGAAATTTCAGTTCATCCATACAATCATTCGTTCCACGGGCGCGCGGCAAATTTGCGCCAGAAGTGCCAGCCAAGTGAAGCCACTGCCAGCAGCGAGGCCGACAACAGCCAGGGGATCGTCCAGTCCGAAAAAACCGTGTAGCCCATCCAGGCGCGCAAGCCCTGGTACTGCAGCCGCCCTTCGGGCAGCGTGATGCTCTGCCCGGGAGTCAGTTCCCAGCGTTGCTCGCCGATCCGCATCACGACCTGGTGTTTTTCCGGCAACCGGAAGGTCGACGGTTTTTCCGGGTCGAGGATGATCTCGTCGAACTGCAACATTGTCCACGCCTTTATCTGCGTACCCGGCAGCACCCAGTCGAGGGCCTGACGGTACTCGTGAATCGGATACGCCGGCAGATTGACCGTTCCGAGCAACGGCGCGCTCGGCGCAGCGGCGGGATACCACAGGAACACGGGCGCAAAGCCCTTGTTGAAGCTGGTGTAGAAACGGTAGCCCTTGAGGATGATCGGCGTGTTGTCGCCGATCACCGCTTCGCGCGGCAAGCCATTCGCATCCTCGTAGCGCACGGCGTTCTGCGTCGCCCCGCGGCGCACGCCAGGCGCGTAATCGATCGCGAAGCCGGCGTTGGAAAAATGCACCTGCGCCAGCCGGTTGCGATGCCAGGGCCCCGATTCCTCCTTGCTCAGCACGCCGTCGAAGGCCTGCCCCTCGACCAGTTCGAGCTGCCCCTTCAGATAGGTCATGCGCCCGATGGCGACGAGCAGAATGATCGACAGCAGGGCGAGGTGGAACATCAGCAAGGGCATCTGCCGGCGAAACACCGCGTTGCTGGCGATCGCCGCCAGCAGGTTGAGCGCGCACAGCACGAGCGGCAGCACCAGCGGCCAGATGGTTCTGGTTTCGCTGCGATAGGCGACGATGATGCCCGCGCCGAGCGCAACAAGGATGATCAGCGTCAATTTCAGCGAACCGAGCAGCCACAGCCACCGGCCCGCAAGCGACGCCTGATCGCCGGTTTCGGCAATACTCATGGCGGACGCTTACGGTGGGCTCTTGCAGTTTTCGTTGGAGTCGCGCATCCAGTCTCTGCCCGATATGCCATTGCCCGGCGCGCCCTTGGAGCCGCAATCGGTTTCCGTCCAGTTGCCGCTGGCCTTGAAGTTTCTGACTTTCAGGTAGGCGTTGTTGTAGTACGGCCCCTGGTTGTAGGCAGCCGAGGTATTCAAACGAACCTGCGTTCCGGCGGCCTGCCCGACTTCCGCCCCGACATCGTTCAGGTTGACCAGAAAAGCCTTGTTCTTCCAGCCGTGCGGCACGGCAACGTGGCACCAGTTGCAGCGCATCTTGCCGATCTTGTCGTTGTGCACCTTGTGCCCGTCGTTGCCCGAACTGGCGCCGCTCGAAATGTAGAAACCGGTTCGCGTGCCGTTCCCGTTCGCGTAAATGCTGAGGCTGTGGCACTTGAAGCAAATGCCGTCGGCCGTGGTGCTACTGCCGGTCGTTCCGCTCCACGTTCCTTTCAGCAGGAAATCGTTGTTGGAACCGTGCGGCCCCCAGGGATTGCCGTTCTCGCCGCCGGTCGGAATCACGCTGTAGGTGCTGCTGGCAACACCCGAGCCGTGGCAGTCCGTGCAGTACATGGTCTGCGTTCCAACCGCGTTGCGCCACGGGAAGTTCCAGTTGTTGGCCGACAGGCCGCCCCGGATGGCCGGGGTACGCCCGGTGCTGTCCATCACCGGGTGCCAGGAGCGATGGTTGTTGGTCGAATAGGCCGCCGCAGCGCCGCTGTCGGCGGTCGTCACCTCGGCCTTGTGCGCCGCCGGCGCCTGGAACTCCTTCGCCTGATTGGTGTATTGCGTCAGGTTGTTGGTGCCGCTCACCGTGCCGCCGGTGAAGCTGCCGAGGTTCGGACGGTTCCCCGTCGGGTAGGTGTTGTTGTCGGAGTAGCCGTAATCGGAATGGCACTTCAGGCAGATCTGGTACTCGCGCGTCACGTAGGTCGCCCCGACCGCTGTGCTGGTGCTCGAGCCGGGGTCGCCGCGCTTGACGATATAGCTCGACGGCTGCGCGTGGAAGGACGCCGAGGTATAGGTCGGCTCGACCCCCCAGGTGCCGCGCAATACGCCCGAGGCGATATTGGAGTGGGTCGTCGCGGCGTCGTCGGTGTGCGGGTGCGTACCCGAGGCGTCGGGTGTGCCGGAGAAGGTGCCGCCGCCGGCCGCGCCGCGGAAGTCCTTGAACTTCACGACGCGATGGGGATTGTGGCAATCCGTGCATTCGGCGTGCCGGTTGTTCAGGTTGCCGACGCCGAGCAGTGCGCGCTGCTCGATGAAATCCTTGCCGCACTTGTTGGTCGTCGTCGTGCAGTCGATGAAGGCGCCGTCGGCGAAGTTGCCGCCGATGTCGTGCTTCTCGCTGCCCGCCGGCTGGCTGGCCGAGGTGATCGGCATGTGCCGGGCCAGGGCGAAATCGTCCTTGATGTTCGGCACGGTGGTGGTCGGCGTAACGATGCTGGCCGCTGAACTGGTGTGACACTGGTAACAGGTTTCTTCGATCGCCGACGAACCGCCGGCTTTCGGCGTGCCGACGCCGTCGGTACCCTCGCGCAGCAGACGGCGCGAGCCGGGAATGGTGTGCGTATCATGGCAATTGAGGCAGGCCGCCTTCCACACCGGAATCCCCGCCGGGAACTCGCGCTGGGTCGAGGCCGCGGCGGTATAGGTCTGTGTCGCGACGAGCGGATTGGCATGCGCCGAATACGCCCAGGCGCCGGTGTTGGCGTTCTTGTTGTGGCAGGCCAGGCAGATGATGTCGCCATCCTTGTCGTAGGCATTGGTCGGCGTGATTTCCTGGAAGCGATTCTTGCGCAGGAACTTCTGGTTACCCTTGCTCGCATCGGTTTCGCGGATGTGCGGGTCGTGGCAACTGGCGCACTGCACCTGGCCCGAATCGCTCAACGAACCGGTCATCTCGAGCGGCAACTCCGGCTTCTGCGGCTGACCGCTGCCGCCCTGGCTGCGGTAGTTGCGCGCGCCGATGATGCGCGTTCCGGCATTGACCCACTCCCAGGTCGCGTCGACACCGTTGAAGGTGGCGTCGCGCAATTCGCCGTCGCGATCGGTCAGGGTCTTGTTGTAGGAGACGGATATCGGATGGTCGTTGCTCAGGTCGGTGTCGAGGAAACGCGTGAATCCGGTGGTGTTGCCGCTACCGGGCGCCATCACGCCACCGGCTCCCGTCCCGCTCATGGTGATCGACTTGGTACCCTGCGTCGTATCCGAGCCGGCACCGTTCAGCACATTGACATTGCCGATCGCCAGCGTGCCGTCGTGGCACGACAGGCACAGCTTCGAGCTGCCGCCGGGCTGGGCGAGCACGCCTTCGATGGCCTGCGCGTCGAGCGACGACGAGGTATAGGTGGTGTAGGTCGCGGTCGACAGCTTGCGGTTCCACAAGGGCTTGACGCCGCTCGTCGCGGCATGCGGCGTGTGGCAGAAAACACAGACCTGCGTTTCGGTCGTCGCCTTCACCGTGCCGGTGCCGGAACTCGAGAGATTGTGTTTGGTTTGGCGCACGTTCGATTCGCGCGCCGGCCAGGCCTGCCCGACCGCCAGAACGGACAGTACGGCCAGCGTTCCCAGCAGCCATCGTTTAACGCTCACCTTCCGCTCCCCCGCCCAAAAACTGAAAAACCACGATCCGACCATTGAAGGTATCGGCCAGATAGATGCGATTGCGTGCGTCCGTCCACACGCCCGAGGGCAGGTAATACTGCCCGATCTGTTGCCCCGCCCCGCCGCCGATCGCCATCAGGAAATCGCCCTCGGCGTTATACACGAGCAGATGGTCATGGTAGGACTCGACGACATAGAGATTGCCTTCGCCGTCGAGCGCCACGCCCTTGGGCCGCACCAGATTGCCGACGTACATGCCGCGCGCGCCGACCCGGTCCACATAACTGCCGTCCTCGGCGGAAAGGATCTGGACCCGGGCATTCATGGTATCGCTGACGTACAGCGAATCGCCGCGCAGCGCGAGGAAGGTCGGGAAACTCAGCTCGCCCTTGCCGTCGCCGCGCTCGCCGAAGACGCGCACGAGCGCCCCGGACTGGTCGAACACCTTGATGTCGCTGGTCCGCGTATCGGCCACATAAAGGCGCTTGCGCACCGGATCGAAAACCACGCCGGTCGGGCGCTGCAGCACGTTGCGCCCGATCACTTCGAGCGGCCGCCCTTCGCGGTCGAGATGCGCGACCAGCGCCAGCTCGGGGTCCGCCACATACACATCGTCGGCGGCGCCGAGGGCGATGCCGACCGGCGCCACGAACTTCTGCAGGCCGATGGCCTGCTCCCAGAGCAGCAGCTTTCCCTGCGCCTCATCGAAAACGAAAACCGCCTGCCGGCTGATGTCGGTAACCAGGACCCGCCCGGTGCTATCGACCACGCCGGATTGCGGCCGCTGCAGGCCGACCGGCTTGTCGTCGCCGGCCAGGAGCCCGGCCAGCCAGCGCAGGACACCGCCGACGGTGTCCTTCTTGGGCTCCGGCGCAACGAAATTGGCTTCGCCGACCAGTTGCCCGACATAAACGTAACGCGGCACCTCTTCATCGTTTTCGGGCGGAAACATGATCCGGCGGTTGTCCTCGTTCGGCGAATCGCCGGCGCCGATGCGCAGGACGGCCTTCTCTCCCGTGCCGGCGCAGGCCGCAAGGAAAAGAAAGGAGACCGCCAGCAGGCAAGCGAAAAGTCGATTCATCTGTACAGCCGGAAAATCGCCACCCGGCGCCCGCCGGCGTCGGCGACATAGAGCATGCCGCCGGCCAGTGCCAGGCCCTGAGGATCGAACAAGCCCAGCGCGTCGACGCTGGCCGCGCCACGCGCTTCGCCACGATGAAAGATGCTCAGTTTTCGTTCGAGCGTATCAAGCACCACCAGCCAGCCGTCGCGCGCCGCCATGGCCGAAGGGTGACGCAGGCCGGTCGCCAGCACGGCGCGCTCGCGCGTGTGCGGCGTCAGCGCAACGACGCAGGCGCAATGCGCGCCGCCGAGATAGATCCGATGCTCGTCCCAGGCGATCGCCGTCGGCGACTGGGACAGGATTTCATCGCTGACCAGCGTCGCCGCGCGCCCGAGCGGGTTGATTTCCTCCAGACGGCCGAAACTGCGGTCGAGGCCGAAAATCGTCCCGCTGTCGCGATCGACGGCGACGTCGTCGTAACGCGCCGCCCCCAGTTGCGGATCGATCTCCATCAGCAGGCGCCCGCCGCGATCGTAGCGGCGCAGCGGCGCGACACCGGGAGTGGCGACATAGATGCTGAGGTCCCGGCCGAGCGCCAGGCGGGTCTGCGGCGTCACATCCACACCCGGCACCACCGCCATCGCATCGACCAGCGGATCGTAGCGATAGAGCCGGCGCACACCGGCGTCCGCCACGTAGAGATTGAACGAGTCGGCGGCTACCGCCACCGGAAACACGAACTGCGTCATCGCGCCGAAGCCGCCCTGCGCGATCGGCATGCCGGTCGGACTCGAGGTGAGGATGATGCGCCCGCCGGTCAGCGTGCGCAGCGGAACGAGAAGGCCGGGGATACCCGCCGGCCGCGCCACACGCGGATGATCCAGGTCGGCGGCGCAGCTGGACAGCAGGCCGCCGACCACCCAGCCGCCCGCGCCGGCAAGCCCGGCGCGCAGCCATTGGCGGCGACTGTGTCCTCGCTTACCAGCGACCGGGGCCTGAAGTTTCATTTCCACCGACAATTCCTGTCGGCAAGCCCGGCTTCCCGGAATGGCATAGATCGCATTTCTCGACACTCCATGCGATATCGTTGTTGTGACATGCACCGCAGAACTTTCCATCGATGATGCCGGACATTGTCACATCGTTCGAGCCGACGCGCATCTTGAATCCGAGTTCATAGTGGCAAACCTTGCAGCGAAAACGAATGCGATGAAACCAGTGCGGAAAAACGACGGGGCGCATGCCATTCTTCTCCGCATTGCGATTGAGCACGACGTCGGCGTACTCGGCATTGGCCGGCGGCGTCGCCAGAACGAACAGTGAAAACAGGGCCAGAATCAGGCCGAGCAGACGCAGGGCGGCCAGATGGCGCATCACGGCCCCCCCTTCGCCGGCTGCTCATCGCCGGGCTTGCCGCGCGGAATGCTGTGGCAGCGGAAACACTCGGTCAACGGGAAAGAGACGGCACCGTGGCAGACCCCGCACTGCTCGCCCTGCAGGATGTTGAACATTGAAATCTTCGTGCCCCCCGTCTGCTGCTTGAACAACTGATCGTGGCAGTTCGAACAGTCGAGCCAGAGCGTGTGCTGACGGTGCGGGAAACGCACGATCGGCATGCCGCCCTTCAGGTTGAGCAGAATGTCCTGATCGAGCACGCGCACCTTGGTTTCCGGGCGCAGCTTCTCGCGCGGCGCAATTTCACCTTTATCGAGTGCATCGACCCAGCGCACCTGATTTCCGGTCGTATCCGGCGTCAGTTTCGACAGCGCTTCCTGGGGCTGTTGCAGTTGCTTGATGGCCGGACCCTTGCGGTCATGCACACCGTCCTTGTCGAGCGGCACCCATTGACCGGCCGATGCAGCACAACTGGCGGCAAGGGCCAGGGCCGTTGCCGCCAGTCGGATCAGACGCGGGAGATCAGCCCGGAATATAGACACCTGCATTACGAATGGCTCGCACCAGTTCGCTCGTCGATTCCTCGAGCTGCTTTATCGCCTCTTCAAATCCCTTGCGGGCCGCACTGGCTTCCGCGGCACTGCGCAGTTCCTTTGCCTTCGTGACAAATCCCGAGACCTGCTGATCGAGTTGCGGATTGGTCGCCCGTTTTTCATCCACGAGCACCTTGATCAGCATCTGGTGCGTATCGTTGCGGTCGATCTCGTACTGATACTCCTCCGCCTTGGTGGCGAAGTTGAGCGAACGCACCAGCGTATCGCCGCTGCGCATTGCGCTGACCCCTGCCTTGGCGACGAGGTAGGCGCGATCGAGTTCAGCGCGCCCCTCCTGATACTTGCCGGCCGACGCCAGCTTGAGCGCATCGGCCAGCGATTTCTCGATACTGGAAACGGTTTCCGGGACGCCCTTGACGCCGGTTTTCTCGGCCGCAATGCGCTTGTACGCGGCGAGCAGTGCCTTCACGCTTTCATGCCGGGCATTGAAATCGGCCTCCAGCTTCTTGCCGGTCACCTCTTCCGGCGCGGCAAAACGCACGGCCTCGAACATCAGCATGGTGGACTGCGTCAGCAACTGGGATGTCTTCGACAGATCGCCGGCCGAGAAGGCGGTACGGGCAGCCTTGTAGACCTCGCGGGCTTTCTCGCGCTGCGCGATGGCGCGTGCATCGCCGCTGGCCTCGATCTGGCGGGCAGCGGAAGACTGATCGAGCAACTTGGCGACCGACTCGAGACGCAGCGACACCTGCTCACGGTCGACCTGCGAGCCAGCCAGGCGCGATGCGGCAGTCCCCTGCGCCTCTTCGGCGACAACTGCTGGCGCCTGGACGACCGCGATGCCGGACGACAGCATCAGGGCAAGAACAATATTCTTTTTCATCATCAATCGAACTCCTCGATCGATTGTCCGCGGCGCGGGGCCGGGGACAATCATCATGCATTGGAAGCGCTTACTTGGCCACCGGAGCGGCAGGTGCGCGCGCGAGATCCTTTTTCTTGGAGTGGCACAGGCGGCACTCCGATACCGGGAAAGCGACCTTGCCGTGGCAGACACCGCATTTTTCGCCGAGCAGGATTGCAGCCATGCTGATCTGGTTGGCGCCCTTCTGCGGCACGAAGATGCCCGGGTGGCAGTTCGAACAGTCGAGCCATTCGGTGTGCTGCTTGTGCGGATAAACGACATCCGGCATCGACCCTTTCACCTCGCGGACGATGTTCATGTCCATCACGACGGGAATGGCGTTCAGATCGGTCTTGTCCCAGCGCGGCTTGATCTTCTGCGTACCGATCGCCTCGACCCAATTTACACGGTTGCCGGCGAAGCTCTTTGGCAACGGACCGAAGGCGGCAAGGGGCGGCTGCAGGGCATGCGTCCCATCGTTCGACGGATCGTGGATGCCGTCTTCGGGTGGCGGCAGATTGCGTTTGCTGGCCGGCTTGAGCAGGCGGTTGAACGCGTTGCTATCGGCAACCGACGCGCCTTCAGCCGCCGCCACCGGGGCAACAGCGACCGGAACGGATGCGGCGGCAGGCGCGGCGACCTCCTTCACATCCTGTTTGGCCGCAGGCTTGCTTTCCGCCTTGGGCTCGACCTTGGCGTCGGCCTTCGCCCCTTTTGCTGCCTTGGCCTCGGGCTCCTTGGTTTCCTTGGCCTCCTTGGCCTCCTTGGCTTCGCCAAGCTTGATCGAGCCCTTGACGGCGGCAAGCATGTAGTCGACCGCAGCCTTCACTTCGCTATCGGGCAAGGTCAGGTTGCCGCCCTTCGACGGCATTCCCTTGGGCGTGCCTTTCAGGGCGCTTTCATACAGCGCTGCCACACCTTTGGCGGCACGCGGCCCCCAGTCGGCGGCATTGCCGTATTTGGGCGAACCGGCCAAGCCGGTGGCGTGGCAGACGGAACAGGTTTTCGTATAGACATCTTTACCGGACTGCTGCGCCGAAGCAGGCAGCGCCAGCGTGATGCCAAGCAGCATCGAAGCAATGAGATAAGTCGGTTTCATTGGCGCACCTTACTTCTTGTTGGCCGTGCCCGCTGGCTGCGCGAGCTTCTGGATGGTGCTTTCGTGCACCTGCGTGGGCGTACCCGGCTTGGCGGAGTGGCACAGATTGCAGTTCTCGACCGACCATGCCACTTCACCGTTGTGACAGGCCCCGCAGAACTGGCCGTCGATGATTTTCACCATGTTGATTTCGTTGCCGCCGGCTTTGAACTTGAAGCCGAGGTCGGCGTGGCAGACCTTGCAGCGAAAACGCATGCGGTGAAACCAGTGCGGAAAGATAACCGGACGCATGCCCGCGCCGTCCGAGTAATTGTTGATGACCACGTCCGCGTATTCGGCCTGCGCGTCCGGCATCTCGACGAAGACGAGAGCCAGAACGGCGAACATACAGGCAAGAATCCGCCCCCATTTGCTTATTGATTTCTTCATTACGTATCCTCGATCGACACAATCGTCGGCTGAATATGCGCTTCCGGAATCAATACCTTCCGAAGTCGCGGGTCGCCTTGAAAAAGATCAGAGCATTTTTCTTGCCAGCTGATTCGGTAACCATCCCCTTCAGCTGAAAATCGAGCAAACCGACGCGATAATCGAAGCGGTTGTCGACCGAATAAGTCAGCCGGTCGACCGACCCGTTGACGTCGCCGGCCATTCGTTCGTCGCGTGCCAGCGTGTTGGCGTTAAAGCTCATCGTATAGCGCAGGCCGGGCATGCCAAAGACGCGCTGATGCTGATACACGGCCGAACCGAAGATGTTCATCGCGCTGTTCCGCGAACTGCTCTGCGTCGTGTTCTGCGGGCTGCTGGCGAAGACCGTGTTGTCCTGCACCTGCGGAAGGTCCTGGGCCGACCACTGGAAAGTGAGGTTGACGCTACCCGCCGAACGTTGCGAAAACTGGGCTTGCCCGTTCAGTTGCAGGTTGAAATAACGGAAATGCCCGGCGTTGGCGCCGGACGTTCGCATGTCGTTGGCGTTGAAGCTGGCGGTGCCGCCATAGGCTTCGCCGAACATGGTCCGATAACTGACGCCGGCGCTGTTGGTCAGCGAGGTGGTATTGCCGATCTGCGTGCTGGAGGTCTCGGCAAGGCTCTGACCAAGCGTGAAATACCACGAACTGTTATCGCTGGCGTTGATCGCACGATTGAGGTTGTGATTCAGTTGCCCGGTCAGCGAAGTGTTGCTCGAAGTACCGTTGCCGCCCTGCCCGCCGGTGCCCGATTGTTGAGAACCGTTGGCGCCGGCGTTCCAATTATAAGAAAAATTCCCGATATTGAGAGGATTGCCGGTATAGACCGCGCCGCCGCCAAGCAGCGTCAACACCTGCGAGCCGGCCGAACTGCTCGCCAGACGCGTGACCAACCCGTTGCCGTTGAACGAGAGATTGGCGCTCGGTGCGTAGGTGGCCGAGAGATTGAGCCCCATGCTTTGCGAGGTACTGGAATTTCCGACGCTTTCGTTGAGCGCGCTCAGCGTCCGCATGCCGCCGGTCACGAACAGGGGAATCTCCTCGTCCTCCGGCCGCCAGGTCAGACTCGAGTTGAACTGCATATATCGGCCGTGATTATTCACGATCCCGCTCGGGGTCGAGTAACTCAGGGTGTTGTCGGTAATCGTCGCCAGGCTGTCGTAGCTGATGTTCTCTTCAAGCTGGTAGCTGTGCCGGGAATCGAAACTGATCAGGCGCGACGCATCGCCGGTCAGGCTGCGCGTGCTCTGCGAGTAATTGCCGCTGGCCTGGATGCTTTGTACGTCGGTATTGCGTGAAAAATTGCCGAACACGGTGCCGACGCTGTCCTTGCCGAAGCTGTTCGAAGTGATCGTGCTCGCATCGTAGCCGCCGGTCAGCGCATAGGCGCCATCCTCCGGGCGATAGCTCTGGCGGAAGCCGAAGCGCGTATTGGTGTAATCGGTCGTAATGACGTCGGAACTGCTGCGGCTGTCCGAGACGTCGAAATTGGCCTGAAACGGAAAGCGACTGACCGGGAACAGGCGCACGGTGCCGCCGCCGGTGATGCTTTTGCCCTCTTGCTTGGACTCTGTGCCGCCACTGCCGCTGCCTGCACTCGAACTCCCCTGGTTGCTCGCCAGTTGCAGGTTACCGTTCACCTGGGCGAACCAGGGCTGATAAATGTAGCTGGCGGCCCGCAGATTCAGATACTCCTGGATGTCTGAGGACTGCGCACCGCCGCCGCTGCTGTTGCGGCGGGTAAACAAACCGAGTTGCCCGCCCCAGCGGACGGGGGCAAACGACCAGCCCAACACGGAAGCGGCCTCTTTATCCTGCGCAGCGCCACTAATGCCCGTTGTGGCAGACGTACCCGGCGCGGCCGGCGCACGTCTCGCCGCCGGCCGCGCCGGCAGGGCCGACGGCCTAGGCCCCGGCACGGTCGGATCGTACGGCGCGTCGTCATCGTCCGACTCGGCGAGCAGCGCGGGCGTGTCACCGGCGCCAGCTTCGGCACGCCCCCCCCGGCGGGACGCAGGCGCCATGCCGGCGGTGGCCAACAGACCAAGCGCCGGCGATAGGCGCAAACGCAAAAAAGCGCCACGATCGGGCACCGTTTTCGGCGGATTTGTGTTGCGGGCAGGCCGCAGATCCGGCAAGTCCTCGCTGGAACGCAGCCACAAGCCGTCGTCGCCGACCGATTGCGTTGGCGACGAGGTCTGGGCAAATCCCTGATTGGCGCCAAGCAGCGAGCCGCCGAACAATCCCGCTACGAGAAGTCGAAGAACAGCGCTGTCACGATCGAGGTGCTTGATTCCCAAGGATTCCTCGGGGAGCTTAAGGCATCAGCGAGGCTCCCCACTCCCCTCGGATTGAGTCTGGCTAACCAGGATTTTGACTTCGGCAGCCGAACGCAGGCTGGTGGTCAGCGCAGCCCAGGCGGCGTCCTCGCGGTCGCGCCGCGCAAGATCCCGGGCACGCTCGGCGACATCGGTGAAGTCGCGCAGTTTCGGCGTTTTCCGCTCATCCAGACGGAAGATGGCAATGCCTTCCAGAATGGTCAGCGGCTCGGCGACGGCGCCCACCGTGAAGGTATCGATCTTTTGCTCAAGCGCCTCGGGCAACATGCCGCGATGTACGTAGCCCAGATCACCGCCCTTTTCCGCTTCTTTCCCGTTCGAGTGGAGGCGCGCCGTCTCGGCGAAATCCGCACCGCCCTGGAGGCGTGCATAAATCGCGTCCGCTTCGCTACGCGTCTGATCCCATGCCGTTTTCGGCGCCGATGGATCGACCGCGAGGAGAATCGCCGAGAGGTGAAGCTTCTCAGGCTCGGTGAACAAGGCCTGATGGCTCGCGTAAAACTCGCGCACTTCGTCGGCGCTCGGCTCCGGCACCTTGCGTACCGACTGTTCGAGCCGTTCCAGCAGGCTCTGTTCGCTTAGCTGGACCTGCAGGCCCGGCAAAAGACGTTCGCGGTTCTGCTGCCATACCGGGCTGGATTTGTATTGCGCCTCGTAGCCGGCAACCTGTTCGGCGACTTTCCCGGTATCGGGAACGATGCCGCGCTTCTTCGCTTCATCGATCAGCAGGATGCGCTGCACCATCTGATTCGTTACCAGCTCGCGCACTTCGGCCATCTGCCCTTCCGGCACCTTGCCGTGATAGAACTTCTGGCGCAGCGTGGCGTTGAATACGTTGGCGTAGTCGCGAATGAGAATGGGCTTGCCGTTGACCGTGGCATAGACGGTATCTTCGCCGTGCAACTGGGCAGGCGTTGCGTCAGCGGCAAAAGCCATCCCGCCGAGCAGACAGGCCGACAACACGACGGCGGCGAGAGGGCGCAGAGCGATGAGGCGAATCGGTTTGGCAATGCGTTTCACGATGTTTTCCCCATAAAAAACGGGCCGGCCTTTGCGACCAGCCCATTCTGCCATAAGCCCCCGGCAAGCGGGGGCATGGACACTTACTTGACGTGGCAGGACAGGCAGACGCCGCTACCGGTGTTCGACACACGCAGGAAGGTGTTATTCACCGAACTGTGCGGATCATGGCAGCTGGCGCATTCAACCGACGGGCCGGTCGCGCCGGTGAAGGCACGCGAATAGAGGATCATGTCGGTCTTCTCGCGGGTGCCGCCGGTACCGCCGGAGGTATCGACCCACCACACCAGATTGTTGTTGATTGTGGAGTTCGACGGTGCGACGAAGTCCTTGTCCTTACAGGCACCGGTCGGAGCAGCCGAGGTCTGGCCGCCACCGCAGTACATGATACCGATCGGGTGGTCGTTCGACAGGTCGGTACCGAGCATGGCCAGCGTATCGGTGGCGTTGATCATCTTGCCGTTGGCATCGACGCGGGCGCCCGTCCAGGTCCAGCCCAGGCCGTTCGCGCCGCCGCCGGTCACGTCGTAACCGCCGGAACCCGGTGCGTTGATGATGTTGTCCATGGCCTGCGCGCCGTCGTGGCAGGACAGACAGGCCAGGGAAACCGAGCCGACGGTCAGGATTTCACCGTCGATGGTGCTGGAGTTCAGCGTGGCGTACGTCGTGTAGCTGCCACCGACCGGCAGCTTCTTGTTCCACAGCGGCACCGGCGCCGAGGTATCGGCGGCGTGTGGCGTGTGGCAGAAGACGCAGATCTCGTCCGTACCGGCGGTCGTCTTGTTGACGCCGGTACCGGTCGTTCCCAGATTGTGCTTTGTGCTGCTGATCCCGGCCACTGCCTGCTGACTGACACCCAGCGCGCCGAACATCAGCGCAACAGCAGCAAGCGACCGGACCAGCTTCGAAACTCCTGAAAGCTTGTTCATCATCCCCTCCATTGCTCAAAAAATTTAAACGTCGGACCTTTTGTAGTCCTCGCAAGAGCAACAGCAGATTCCATGCCAAGAATGGACCGTTCCGGCAAACCCAAGGAACGGCAAGGCTTTCAGCAGAATAAAAACAAAAAAGAGCGCACAAAGGCGCTCTCCGAAAGTGATCACCAAGGGGGTTTTTCCCAGGACTGGAAACGGCTTCTTCCAGAAATCAGGAAAAATCGCGGGAAAAAGTCATTTCTTGGCTACCGGTTTGGGGCGCGCGCCCAGAAAGCCGTCGGTAGGCTTCAAATGATAGGGACGGAACACGTCAACCTTGCGAAACCACTGGTCGACCACATAGACGCGGCCGTCCTCATCGACCGCGATCCCCGACGGCAGCATGTAGCGCCCCGGCGCATCGCGCTCAGCACGTTCACCGGCGAACATCATGAGCTCGCCATCTGCGTTGAAAACCTGAAAATTCCCGAAGGCCGAGTCCACCACGTAGACATTGCCCTCGGCATCCGCGGCAATTTCCTTGGGACGTGCGAAATTGCCCATCTGCTTGCCGACCGTCCCGAAACTCTGCAGGTACTTGCCACTGCGGTCGAAGATCTGCACGCGGAAGTTTCCGCCATCGACGACGTAAATGCGCCCTTCCTTGCCAACCACGACATCGCGCGGCAGATTGAACTCCCCCCCCTCACGGCCGCGTTTTCCGATATCGAACAGATGATCGCCACTGCGCGCATCGAATACGCGCACACGGTGCTGTTCCGACGAAACACCGCCGATATCGACGACGTAGATGCGCGCCCCGTCGGGATCGACACTGACGCTCGACAGGCGGTCGAACATCTTCGGGCCGCCGATCTTGCGCAGGAAGTGGCCATCGCGATCGAACACCACGACAGCCTTCGCCGTGGCATCGGCGACATAGAGATTGCCGGCGCGATCGACATCGATGCCGAGCGGCTTCACGAGCGGCCCTGCCTCGTCGTCGCCGATCTTGAAATAGCGACCTTCCGGTACATCGAAAACCTTGACGAATCGCTCCGCCGAATCCGACACGAAAATCCGGCCGCGATGCACCGCCACGGCGTAGGGTTTGCCCAGACCTTCCGAGCGCTGCGCCTCGCCGGTCAGCGTACGCCGCAACTCGGCATCGGCGCCAAGCGGCACCACGTCCGCACTTCCGTAAATCCCCCGTTCAAAAACAAAACGCGGCTCATCGGGCGGCGCCGGGTAAACGAGATCACGCGTTTCACGCTGCTTGGCAGCCTCCTGAACCGGCGCACAAGCCGCCAGCAAAACACCGCCAATCGCCAGCAGCACGCCGCCAATGCGCCATCCCAGACTTTTCTCGACTGATCCCAGCATTTTTTCTCTCCGAACCCGTGATACGAAATTTATTTCTGATGACACGTCAGACACAGGCGGCTACCTTCGTCGGTCACCCGCAGAAAGAGGCGATTCGAGCTGTGCGGGTCATGACAACTGCTGCACTCGATGAAAGGTACGTCCTCTTTATTCTCGTCCTGCCGCAAGTAGAGCGGCAGATCGCCACGCTTGCGCACGATCGAATTGCCGGTCGAGGACACCCACCATACCTTGCGACTATCCACCACACCCTCGCTGGGTTCGCGAAAATCGGCCAGCGACACCAGATGCTTGGCGGATTTCGACTCATCCTCTTCCTGCTGCTCCCTTGCTTGCCCGCGCACGCCCCGCCCCTTCAGAAACCCCCGATAGGGAATACCGAAGGGATGATCGAACGATAGCTTCGTTACCGAAAACGCCTGATTCGCATCGTGGCAGGACAGACAGGCAATCGATTGCGAACCGATCGCCGGCTTGTCGCCGGAATTGATACGTCCAATGTCATCATACATTGAGAAGGTGTGCGCACTCCCCAGCGAACGCTGCCATTGCGGCGTGGCGGGCTCCCCCCCGCCAATGAACGGCGTATGGCAGAACACGCAGACATCGGAGGTGTCGTTAAGCACGCCACGACGAACCAGCCGATGCGGCGTCGTCGTAATATCTCCCCAAGCCTCAACGCACAAGCTCATCAAAAAAAACGCCAGCATAACTGGCAAGCTCCAAGCACCCCTCATCGAGCCCCTTATCTATCCGACGACTCCGCCATTTTCCGCGCTTCGCCATCGTCATTTATTATTTCACCGCGGAAACGATATACGCCAGTGCCGCCAGCGCTGCCTCGTCGCTGAGCGATGCGTTGCCGCCCTTGGGCGGCATCCCGTTCTTACCCTTCAGGACCGAGCGCGCCAATTCGATATGCCCCTGCGCCAAACGTCCGCTCCATTCCTCGCGCATACCGATACGCGGTGCGCCGGCCACGCCATTGGCGTGACAGGCTGCGCAGTTCTGCACATAGGCCATCCGGCCGTCGGCGGACGCCGTCTGAACGGCAGGCGTGGCTCCGCTCCCATATCCAAGAAACAGGAAGAAGAGCGCGCACGCCACCAACATCGTGCCGCGCAATGCCGAGAATCCAGAAAAGAATTGGCGAATCGGCTCCACGGGATATCCACTCATAATCAGGCAAACTAGGCGGGACTGCAGATGACGACTTTGACGGCACCCACCGGTTGCCAACGGGAAGAGCCGAGCAATAAACATGCCTCTCTCAACAACGAGAATCTGGCCTGTCTTTTGCTTTTATCAACTGTGATTTGATCCGGATCACCTTACTCAAGGAAGCCCCATGTTCTCCAGCACCATTCTGCGCACACTCAAACGCTCCGCACCGCTGCTCGCCGTCGTTTCGGCACTCCTGTCGATGGGCGCCGGCGCGGGAGAACGCCCGATCAAGGGCGGGGAAATCAAGCCGGACGTGATCTACCACAACTATTGCTCGGTTTGCCACGGCGACCGCGGAGACGGCAACAGCCGGGCCAAGGGCAGCCTGGTCCCGGCGCCGCGCGACTTCACCAAGGCCAGCGAACTGACGCGCAGCGCGATGATCACCTTCGTGACCTACGGAAAGCCCGGAACGGCGATGACAGCATGGAACACCCAGTTGACGGGCAAGGAAATCGAAGCCGTTGTCGATTACGTCCGTAACAATTTCATGCAGGTCGCCCTCGATCCCAAACTGGTCCGTGGGCGATCCCTGTACGCGCACAATTGTGCCGTCTGCCACGGCGAACGCGGCCAGGGCTCGCCGGCCAGCGTCGGCCTGGTGCCGCCGCGTGATTTGTCGTCGCCGCAGGCGCGCGCCGAACTCACCCGTCAACGCATGATCAACTCGGTCACCAACGGACGCCCCAACACCAGCATGGCGGGTTTCGCCGACCGTCTGCCCGCCACCGATATCCAGGCCATCGTCGACTACGTGCGTGCGGCCCTGATGGTGCCCGCGACCGACGGCGTTTCCGGCACGCGCGCCCACGGCGGGCGCGGCAACGACGCGGCCGACCCGACAGCGCATATGCAACCCTTCAACAACGGACTGACCGGCGACGCCCGGCGCGGCGAGAAGATGTACATGGCCACCTGCGCCACCTGCCACGGCAGCAAAGGAGACGGAAAAGGACCGCGCGCCTACTTCATTCGCCCGAAACCGCGCAACTTCATCGACCCCGCATTCCGTGCCGGCTTCAATCGGCCGGCGCTCTATGCCGCCGTGTCCAATGGTCGTCTCGGGACGGAAATGCCGGCCTGGAGCAAAGTGCTCACCGACCAGGAAATGACGGACGTATCCGAGTTCGTCTTCGTCCGTTTCATCCGCCCGAACAGCACAGCCAAAGGAAACAAGCGTTGAGACTGCCGAGCTTGCCGGGACTGCCGAGACTGGCAATTCGCCGCCACCTTCCCCTGACAGCGGCCCTGCTGGCGCTCACGGCACAATCGACCCTTGCCGGCACGCACGAGGAAGGACGGGCGGTTTACAACTTTCGCTGCTATTTCTGTCACGGCTACTCCGGCGACGCGAAAACCCTCGCCGCCACCTTCCTCAGCCCGCCGCCGGCAGACTTCACCAGCCCCGCGCAGCAGGCACTCGGCAAGGAGTCGGTCCTCGCCACGCTGCGTCAGGGGCGTCCGGGAACGGCGATGAAGTCCTTTTCGGGAATACTGTCGGCGGAGGAAATGCAAGCCGTCGCCGGCTTCGTGGTCGACGAATTTGTCGTCCGCCGCGAGCGGAACACACGCTACCACACCATTGAGAATGGCTGGCCCAACCACGAACGCTATCGCAGCGCCTATCCCTTCGCGACCGGCGAAATTCCGCTTTCTCAACCCTGGGAATCGCTCAGCGCCGCCCAGGCCGACGGAAAGCGCCTCTACCTCGCCGCCTGCGTCACCTGCCACGACCGCGGCGCCGGAACGCAGGACGATACGGTCTGGGACGCCCGCCCGCTTTCCTACCCGCGCGCCAACTTCTCGCTGGCCAATCCGCCGAAAGTCGATGCCATGACCGGCGCCACGCCTTACGCGCTGCACGACGTCGTCCCCGCAGCGAAGGGGCTGCGGCCGATCGAGAAACGCGGCGAAAAACTCTTCCAGAACAACTGTGCGTTCTGCCACGGCGCCGACGGTACGGGCAAGAACTGGATCGGCCAGTTTCTCGAACCGCATGCCCGCAACCTGCGCGATCCGTCCTTCATGGCCGGCATGACGCGTCAGCGGCTCGCCCATGTCATCCGGGAAGGCTTGCCCGGCACCTCGATGCCGGCCTGGAAGGATGTCCTCGGCAGCGGCGACATCCGCGCCCTGTCGGCCTACATCAACCGGGTATTCCATCCGCTGAAGGACGACGGCGCTCCGCCGGCCGGACCGGCACAAAAACGCGACTAGGCGCGATCCCCTTTCGCCGCACCGGCCGCTATCCGGCATCCGGCGACAGCCAAAGCTGCGAAAAAAATCCTGAGAGTGAGAACCGGCGCAGCGCCGTTTGCACCGGCAACGCTGGTTTTTTGCACCATCCTGTCGCACCGCATCTCCCGGAGAAGCGCGGAAAACGGCGCTCTCCGGCAGCACGCGCCGGCCGGCACCGGACTGAACCGGCACGGCCAAGGCGTTGGCATGAGTTCTGCTGAAAGATGCCTGCGCCTTCCATTCGAATGCGCTCAACGGCGATAGGAAGATTCCTCCGTCGAATTGTTTTTTTGTCGTTTTGTCGCAGGCCGCGCATGCACATAAAGAAACCGATCGAAGCGATAGCAAAGATCCAGCGCCGCACCTATCTGGCCGCCTGCGGCATCGCCTTGCTCTTCGCCATACCGGTTAGCGCCTATCTCGCCTTTCTCGAACATCAGCAACGCGGAGAATTTCTCGCGCAGGCGCGTTTTCACGCCGACGCCCACGCCCGCATGCTCGAAGAAGCGATCGAGCGAATTTCCAACACCCCGCGCCTGCTCACCGCCGCTCTCGGCATGCAGTCCGAGGAAGCTTTCGTAACGCTGGCCCGCGAGGTCATGCGCCAGAATGGCATGCTGGGCAGAATCGAGATTGCCCGCACCGGACAGCCGCCGCTGAGCATCAATCACGACGGCCGGATTGCCAAGCGGCCGACAGAAAACAGCCCGCAGGCGCCGCTTCCCGCCACCACGGCGGTGGCCTTGACGGCGCTGGGCGATCCGATCGTCAGCACACGCGATACCTTCCTCGTCTCGACGCAGGCGCTGACCACCAGCCCGAATCCGGACGATCAGCGATTCTGGGGCTATGCCACGGCGCTCGCACCACTGGCCACGCTGATACGCGAAGCGCGCCTCGAGGATCTCGTCGCCGACGGCTACCCCGTCCAGTTGCATTACTACCGGGAAAATCGTGCGCCGCTCCTTACCATTTTCGAGAAAGATGAAGGCAAGGCCGACGCCGAATGGGTGGCCAGCGCCGTTCCGGTTTCCGGCGGCGGCTATCTGCAGCTTCGCGTCCAGGCGATAACGCCACGCTCGGCTGCACTCGCTAACCTCAACTGGGCATTCATGCTGCTCGGCACCGTGCTGGTCTTTTTGCTGTCGCTGCGCCAGTTGATCCGGCCGGCAAAACTTGAAAACGAGGTCAGGCTGCGCACCAGCCAGCTCAACGAAGAAAAAGCTGCCCTCGAAAAGGAAATGACCCGCCGGCAGAGCGCCGAGCAGATGCTGGAGCACTCGCACGCACTGCTCGACTCGATGTTCGAGCATCTGCCGGGAATGATCACGCTCAAGCGAGCCGGCGACCTGCGTATCACCCGGGTCAACCAGACGACCGAGCGCCTGCTTGGCCGCCAGCGGGACGCCCTGGTCGGCCGCAGCAACGAGGAAATTTACCCGGCCGGGTTCGCCGACACGCTTTCCGATGCCGACTTCCGTGCCATGCTCGAATCCGGCGTCGTCGAGCTGCCGGCCGAACGGCTGGAAATGTCCGGTCAGCCCGAGCGCTGGCTGCGCATCCGGAAAATCGCCCTGCGCGACGGCAACGGCCGCCCCGAACACATTCTGGAATTCGCCGAAGATATCACCGAACAGGAAGCGCTGGCGCAGCGCCTTCGCGAGCACCTCAACTTCGCAGAGCAGTTCGTCAACGCCATTCCATCGCCGGTCTTCCTGAAGGACCATGAAGGGCGTTACGTCGATATCAACGCCGCTTTCGAAACCTTCTTCGGCGTCACGCGCGCCGAACTGCTCGGCCGGCGCAGCATCGACGGCACCCCGGAGGACATCGACAGCCACAGCCGCTTCGACGCCGAGCTTCTGGCCGAGGGCGGGAGCCGGATCTACGAAGCGAGCGGCACCGATGCCTCCGGTGTCCGCCACGCGCTGCTCTTCCACAAGGCGCTGACGCGTGCCACCAGCGGCGATGCGGGTGGAATCGTCGGGGTTGTCCACGACATTTCCGAACGCAAGGCCGCCGAGCTGCGTGCCGACCGCCTCAACCGCGTGCTGAGCACGCTCAGCGCCGTCAACCAGGCCATTGTCCGCATCGATGAAAGCGACGAACTGGTGCGCGAAATTGCCGCGCTGCTATACCGCGATGGCGGTTTCCCCGCCGTCTGGGTGCGCTTTGACCCGACCAGCCAGCTGATCATCCACACGGCGAGCGCGGCCACGACCGGCATGACGGAGCAGTTGATCGCAGAACTTCAGCAGGCCGACAGCCCCTGCTCGCTGAACAAGCGCATCTTCTGCTCGCCGACCGAGCGCTGCGAGACCAATCTGTGTGCGCAGATGGTCAGCGCCGGGCTGGGTTATATCGTCAATCTGCCGCTCAGCATCGACGGTGCCGTGGTCGGCGGAATCGGCATCATTGGCGGCGCGGCCGACGTTCTGGCCGACGAAGAACACCAGTTACTCAAGGAGCTGGCGGAAAACACCGCTCTCGCACTCGATTCGATCGCCCGGGAAACGCTGCGCAAGGGCGCCGAAAACAAGCTGCAACTCGCGGCACGCGTGTTCGAGAACAGCGCCGAGGGAATCATCATCACCGATGCAAACAACCGCATTCTGATGGTGAACAAGGTGTTTTCGGCCGTCACCGGCTATGCCCCGGACGATGTGATCGGCATCAACCCGCGCCTGCTCAGCTCGGGCCGGCAGAGCGCGGCGTTTTATCAGCAGTTGTGGGAATCGCTGCGGACAAGCGGCGAATGGCGCGGCGAGATTGAAAACCGGCGCAAGAACGGCGAGTACTACCCGGAATGGCTGAACATCAGCGTCGTACGCGATGACAACGGCGAGATCAGCAACTTCGTTGCCGTCTTCTCGGATCTGACCAACCACAAGCGGGTCGAGGAGCGCCTGAACTTCCTTACGCATTACGACGCGCTGACTTCGCTGCCCAATCGCCTGCTCTTCTCCGAACGCCTTGAGCAGGCGCTGGAAATCGCCAAACGGACGGATGCGACACTCGCCGTCATCTTCCTGGACATCGACCGCTTCAAACTGATCAACGACACGGTCGGTCCGGCCACCGGCGATCTGCTTCTGCTCGAGATTTCACAACGCCTGAGCAACTGCATCGGCGACGGCGATACGGTGGCGCGCCTCGGCGGCGACGAGTTTGCACTGATTCTCGGCCGCGTGAGCCACCCCAACGAAGCCGCAACGCGTGCCGTAGCGATCCAGAAGGCGCTGCATCGACCGATCGAACTGGCCGGACACGAATTCCACCTGTCGGCCGCCATCGGCATCAGCATTTACCCGGACGACGCGAGCACCGCCGAAAGCCTGACGACGAATGCCGATTCGGCGATGTATTCGGCGGTCGAGAACGGTGGCAACACCTACCGTTTTTTCCACCAGGAGATGAACCAGAACTCAGCCGAACGCATGCTGCTGGAAGGAAAACTGCATGGCGCGCTGGAACGCGGTGAACTGATGGTTTATTTCCAGCCGCTCGTATCGGCCCAAAGCGGCCGGATCACCGGCGCCGAAGCCCTGCTGCGCTGGTACCAACCCGATCTCGGCGGTTTTGTTTCGCCGGCGACCTTTATCCCGCTGCTCGAAGAAACGGGGTTGATCGTCGAAGTCGGCGAATGGGTTCTGCGCACCGCCTGTAAGGAAAACCAGCGCTGGCGCGAGATCACCGGTCACGACTATTTCGTCGCGGTCAATCTGTCGGCCATCCAGCTGAGCGATCCGCTACTGCAGAACCAGGTCGAGCGCATCCTGCTGGAAACCGCCCTGCCGCCGCATTGCCTCGAAATCGAGCTGACCGAAAGCGCAATCATGCGCGACACGAAGCGCGGAATTGAGCTGCTCAACGCTTTCCGGCAGATCGGCATCAAGCTTTCGGTGGACGACTTCGGCACCGGCTATTCGAGCCTTAGCTACCTCAAGCAGTTGCCGATCAACACGCTCAAGATCGACCGCTCCTTCATTATCGACACGCCGAATGACAAGGAAGCCGCCTCGATCACGAAAGCCATCGTCGCGCTCGGGCATTCGCTGCAACTGGAAATCATCGCCGAGGGCGTCGAAACGGCCGAACAGGTCAGCTTCCTGCGCGACGCCGGTGCGGATATCCTGCAGGGTTTCTACTTTTCCTGCGCCATCTCGGCCACCGATTTCCGTCAACTTGTCGTCGCCGGGGACTATCCGATGCCGGTTGCCAGAACGGCCAGCAAACCTCCTCATCGCGAAGACGGCATGGTCATCGCGCTGAAGGCGCGCAGTTAGGTAGCGCCCGCCATTGTTTCTACGGCGCCGAACCGGCGTCCACCAGATCGCTCGTTCGATAGGCAAGTCGGGAGAAAAACACGATCACTCCCGTCAGCGCACCCGCCAGCGCAAGGCAAAGCAGAGCAACGGCGCCAATCTCCATGGGCTGCCACCACCCGTCCTTCGGGGACACAGCCAGTATCCACTGACCATTCGGAACGGCCAGCGTCAGTTTCACCGGATCGTCAGGCAACGAATCGCCCTGCGCGGCAAACACCTCGCACCCATTCTGATCGCGCACACGGCACAGTGAGAAGCGATAACCGCTGCGCTGTAAATCCGTCAGCCCTGCCGCTTCAATCATGCGCGGCACACGAACGAGCACCGTGGTGAAGCCCCAGAATTTCGGCCAACCGTCGATGTTGTTGATATAGACCGGAAAACGCGCCACCGCACCGATCCCGCCCTGAACCAGCTTGAAGGGACCGGCCAGCGTCAGCTTGCCGGTCGACACCGCCAGGTGCGCCTCCTGGTTGCGTTTGGGGTCGACCAGCAGATCATGGCCGATCGCCTCCCGGTTGTCCTTCAGCGGATAGCTGTACAGGATTACGCCCTTCGGCGCCAACTGAATGGCCGCAGCGAGCGGAAACTGCTGCAACAACTGTGGCGCTACGGAATCAATCAGGCCCTTGGGGTTTCGACCCTGATCCTGAATGACGGCTCCGGCCATCAGATAGGCTGCGCCCATCGTCTCGTTGAGGCGAACCCCGAGCGTCTCGAGATGCTCGGCCGCTTCGCGATGCGCGACGTCACGTCTTTGCTCCACGCGAGACTCGAGAACGTGCGCCGCGATGATGCCGAGCACCGTCAGAAGTATCAGAAACAAGCCGGATACGAACGCCTGCGTTAGCGCGCGACGCTGTTTCGACCGGGGCTCCGCTTCCGCTGACTGAACGTCTGTCACGCACCACCTCCCAATTGGCCGCTTGGCACCTAACACACGCATTGCCACGGTTGGCATGAACTATGCGTTTAAGTCGGCAACGGCTCCAATCATATGCCTTTAGTAATATGCAGTACAAGCTAAAACAAAGTTCACAAGGAGGAATGACCCAGATGCATTTCCGCCTGGTCAGGTATGTCACGTTAACCAGCCTTGCCTTCTTTCTGGTGGCAGGAGGGGCGCTCGCTTACTTCTATCGCTCGCTTTCGATCGACAACATGCTTCACCTCCAGGAAAGCAGCAACGTCAACCTGACCCGCGTCTTCGCCAACAACCTATGGAGCAGCCATTTTCTGCCCCTGCTTCAAGAAGCTGTCGCCACGGCAGCCCCGGATCTGGGAAAAAATTCCCGACTTCAGGAAATTCATCGCGACACGCTGGAACTGATGCGCGGCAGCAGCGCCTACAAGATCAAGGTCTACGATCTGCGCGGCAGAACCATCTACTCATCCGAACTGCAACAGATAGGCGAGGACAAAAGCGACAACGCCGGCTTCCTGGGCGCGGCGCAGGGCATCACCAAAACCGAACTCGTTCATAAGGAAAAATTCAGCGCTTTCGAGAATGTAGTCGAGAATCGGGACCTGATCCAGAGCTACATCCCCCAGTACGATCCGAAAAGCGGAACGATCGTCGGGGTGTTCGAAATTTATTCCGACGTCACGCCCTTCCTGGCGACGATCCGCAGCACCGAACAACTGCTTGCCGCCGTCGTGGTGCTCGCATTCAGCGCACTGTATCTCGGGCTGTTCGTCATCGTCCGCAGTGCCGAAAGAATTCTCAAGACGCAGCACCGGGAGCGGGATCTGGCCCTGCAGCAGTTGGCGCAGTCGGAAAAGATCGCCTCGCTCGGCCAACTGGTCGCCGGCGTTAGCCACCAACTCAACACGCCTCTCGGTTTCTCGGTCAGCAACGTCACCCTGGCCATCGAAGCGACGCGCAGCTTCCTGCTTCCCCTGCGCGTCGCCGACCGGCTTGCCGTTCAGGTACGCAACGCACCGCCGGCCGAACGCCTCATGCTGAACACGGCCGACGCACAATCGCAGTTAAGCGGCATCACGGTCAGCGACAAGGATGGCGAGATGGTCATCGAAATGCTCGGCGACGTGCTGCAGGGTCTTGAACAGATGCGCGAGTTGGTCGAAAACCTGCGCGACTTCACCCGCCTGGATCGAACCAAGGTGGTCGATGCCAATCTCAACGCATCGCTGCGCACCGTGGTCTACGTCGCCAAGAGCGCGATCCCGATGCGTGTGCAGATCGTCGAGGAATACGGTGCTCTGCCCGCCATCGAGTGCAATCCATCGCAGCTCAACCAAGTCTTCCTCAATCTGATCACGAACGCTGCGCAGGCCATTCCGGGCGAGGGAAGCATCACCATCCGCACGGCCCAAGAGAGCGACCGCATACGCATCGACGTCATCGATACCGGCGCTGGCATCCCGTCCGACGTACTGCCGCACATTTTCGACAGCTACTTCACGACGAAGCCGAAAGGTGAAGGGACAGGCCTCGGACTGCCAATCACCCGCGACATCGTGCACAGCCACGGTGGCGAAATCGCAGTTGAGACGGCAGAGGGCCACGGCACGACCTTCACCATCACGCTGCCCCTGATCTCCCGAACCGCACCCGGCAACTGACTATCGTCGCTAGCCAAACAGAGAATCCGATGACCTCCGCCACCCTTTCCATGAGCATGCCATGCAATCCGACGGCCACCCGTGGGCGTGTCCTCTGCGTCGACGATGAACCGAACGTGCTGCGCGCACTCCACTGGCTGCTGCAGAAGGATTTCGACGTCAGTACGGCGACGAGCGGACAGGAAGGCCTCAAGCTGGTACGCGAATCGAGCTTCGATGTCGTGATCAGCGACCAGCGCATGCCCGAGATGAGCGGTGTCGACTTCCTGCGCGAGGTTCGCGCCATTGCGCCGCGAGCCATGCGCATCCTGCTCACCGGTTATTCGGACATGCAGGCCATCCTGCGTTCGGTCAATGAGTCCGAGATATTCCGCTACATCAACAAGCCGTGGAACGTTACCGAACTGCCCAAGGTCGTGGCGCAGGCTGCCGAGATCGCTCGTTCCCTGCCCGAGGTTCTGACCGATCCTGAGCCGCTCGATGAGGCCGAACTGACCGCCAGTGCCGTACGCATCCTGCTGCTCGACGACAATCCCGAAGTCCACGCGCAGGTCGAGCTGGCCATCGGCGACTGCGCCGAAGTGCTGCATACGACCGGCGTGCTGGATGCGTTGCAGCAACTGCAGGGTGGCAATATCGGCGTCATCGTCACGGAAACGAACGTCGGAAGCGTGGACAGCACGCGCCTGATCCGACTGCTCAAGCAACGTCACCCCGAGATCGTCACCGTTGTCCTGGCCGAAACGTGCGGCGCCGACCTCGTTTCCTCGCTGATCAACCAGGGCCAGATCTACCGCTTCGTCCCCAAGCCGATCAAGGCGGGTTATCTGAAAATCATCCTGCGTTCGGCTGTCGCCAGACACCAGCAACTCAAACGGGCCCCTGCCCTGCTGCGCCGGCATCAGGTCGAAGCGGCAGACGATGCCTGCGTACAGACGCTGGAGAACGACCTGTACTATTCGGCCAATGCAACGGACACCGACGTCTCCGAAAACAGCAATGTCATGGCTACGCCCTTGGGGCTGCGTGGTTTCCTCAAGCGCCTGTTCGTGCGCTGACGGAGCCTGAGCGCCCACCGCACATGAGCACCTCTCTAGCAAAACAAAGACCGCCTCCCGCCGACGATGGCGAGGCCGACAGTTATGCGGGGGAACGCCTGCGAATCCGCATCATCAGCGCGCTGATATTCGCCACTCTGCTGGCAATCAGCACGCTGCTCGTCACCTCGGGCGAAAAGCAGCGGCAAACCGAAAAACGCGCGGTAGCCATCGGCATGGCGACCACCCATGGACGCGACATTCAGGAGCGGATCGACCGATCCCTCTCGGCCAGCTTTGCGCTGGCTGCCGTCGTTCGCCAGGGGAACGGCAATGTCACCGGTTTCCACCAGCTGGCTCGCCAGATGCTCGACGTCTACGGCGGCATCAGCGCGCTGCAACTTGCACCGAACGGGATCATCACGCAAATTGTTCCAATGGAAGGTAACGAAAAGGCGATCGGACACAATTTGCTCACTGACAACGCCCGCAACAAGGAAGCCCTTCTGGCGGTAGCGACCAAGAAACTGACGCTGGCCGGCCCCTTCGAACTTCTGCAGGGCGGCAGCGCGGTGGTCGGACGACTCCCGGTTTTCCTCAATCATCCCGACGGCGAGACCTTCTGGGGTTTCGTCACGGTCCTCGTGCACATTCCAGACCTGCTGCGCGTCACGCAGCTGCACAACATGGAAAAGCACGGCTATCGCTACCAGCTTTGGCGAAAGTCACCCGACACCGGAACGCCCCAGATTTTTGCCAGTTCAGACACGCAACCACTGGCCGAGCCCACCACCTATACCTTCGCCGTTCCGAACGGCCAATGGTCGCTCAGCATCGAACCCGCGGCCGGGTGGATTAGCTACCCGCGACTGATCGCGGAGGAGGCGGCGGCCCTGATCCTGACCCTGCTCGCAACGCTATTTGCCTACGGCCTGCTGATGCGTCCGCTGATCCTGCGCCGCGAGGTGATGGCACGAACGCAGGAGCTGGCGCAGGCCAATCTCGGCCTCGAGCACGAGGTGGCGGTGCGCGAAAAAGCCGAAGCGGACCTTCGCCTTTCCCGTTTCAGCATCGAACAGGCGTCCGACGCCCTGTTCTGGATCACGCCGGACGCGCAAATCATCGATGCCAATGCGGCAGCCTGCCGCTCACTGAACTATTCGCTGGACGAATTGCTGACACTGACGGTGCCCGACATCGATGCCGTATATAACGCACGGGCATGGCCCTATCACTGGCGCGATCTGCAGCAGCGCGGCACGCTGACTTTCGAGTCAACGCAGCGCGACCGCAACGGGCGCGAGTTCCCGGTTGAAATCGTCGCCAACTACATTCGCTTCGGCGAACGCGAATACAACTGCGCCTTTGTGCGCGACATCTCCGAGCGCAGGAAGCATGAGCTCGATCTGCGCATCGCCGCAACGGCCTTCGACTCCCAGGAAGGCATGACCGTTACCAGCGCCGACCTGAAGATACTTCGCGTCAACCGCGCCTTCACCGAGATCACCGGCTACACGGCGGAGGAAGTGATCGGGCTGACCCCTGCCATCCTCCGCTCAGGGCGCCACGACGACCAGTTCTACCGTGAAATGTGGCAGCGGCTCGAGCTGGAGCATCATTGGTCCGGCGAAATCTGGAACCGGCGCAAGAACGGCGATATCTATCCGGAATGGCTGACGATCAGTGCCGTCGTGGACCCGGATGGAGAAGTCACTCACTACATCGGCGCCTTCTCCGACACATCCGATCGCGTCGCCGCCGAGAAAAAGATTCGCAACCTCGCCTTCTACGATCCGCTCACCGAGCTGCCCAATCGCCGCCTCCTGATGGATCGCCTGCAGCAGGCCATGGCGTCGAGCAACCGGAACCTGCGCTACGGCGCGCTGCTGCTGCTCGATCTCGATAATTTCAAAATACTCAATGACACCCTCGGCCACGAAACGGGAGACCGTCTGCTGCGCGCCGTCAGTGAACGTCTGCAGGCCTGCATCGGCGACGTCGACACCATCGCCCGCGCGGGCGGCGACGAATTTGCGATCATCCTAGAGGGCATCAGCGACAGCGAGGGGCATGCCGCGACAGAAGCCGAGCAAATGGCGGAAAGGATCGTGACCCGCCTCGCCCAACCTTACGATCTTGACGGGCGTGAATATCATTGCACTTCGAGTATCGGCATCAGCCTCTTTTTCGGCCTGCAGGTCAGCATCGCGGAGATGCTCAAGCACGTCGAGACGGCCATGTACGAAGCCAAGGGAGCCGGCCGAAATACCCTGCGCTTTTTCGACCCCGCCATGCAGGCCTCACTCGAACAGCACCTGGCGCTGGAGGAGGACCTCCGGCTTGCCCTGCAGAATGACGAACTCCTGTTGTATTACCAGTTACAGGTCAATTCGCGGGGCAATCCGCTCGGCGCGGAAGCACTCATGCGCTGGCAGCATCCGCGGCGCGGCATTGTTTCTCCGGCCGAATTCATCCCGCTCGCCGAAGAGACCGGGCTGATCATCCCGATGGGTGAATGGGCGCTCCGCACCGCCTGCCGGCAACTCGCCAGTTGGGCGGATGACAGGCGCACGGGAGAACTGCAGATCGCCGTCAATGTCAGCGCACGCCAGTTCCGCGAATCCGGCTTTATCGACGTGGTCCGCCGGGCGCTGGCCGATACCGGCGCGCCGGCGCAACGCCTCAAGCTTGAGCTGACGGAAAGCGTCGTCCTCGAAAATGTCGAGGCGACCATTGAAAAAATGCACGCGCTGCGCGAGTTGGGCATCAGTTTCTCGATGGACGATTTCGGCACCGGATACTCCTCACTCGCGTATCTGCAAAAACTGCCGATCAGGCAACTGAAGATTGACCAGTCATTCGTACGTGATCTTGCCGACGACAGCAACGACGCGGCGATCACGCGCGCCATCATCACGCTTGGCGACAGCCTGGGCCTCGAAGTGATTGCCGAAGGGGTTGAAAACGAAACCCAGCGCGTCTTCCTGGCGCGCAACGGCTGCCACATGTTCCAGGGCTACCTCTTCGCCAGACCCCTGCCGCTGAGCGCCTTCCTGCTGCATCTCGAGGGCAGCTGGGAAAAGGACTCAGCAGAGCCCGGAGCGTAATTTGGAGACGACTTCGATTAATCTAGCAGGGCTCGGCAAAAATCCCAAAAAACTCAGGTTTTTCACCAGTTGACGCCTGTATATTCAAATACCGGATCATTCCAGCACGCCGATCTTCTCAACCCCAGAGCATAAGGAGCTTGCAATGCACAAATTCAGCCGCCGATCATTTTGTAGCGCTGCAATCGCCGGTGCGGCGCTGGCCACGGGCAATGCATTTGCAGCCGAAACGCGCGCGACAGACGTGCCGAAGAACACCAAATACCCAGTCGATCCAAAAAATCTGACGACGATCGACGAGTTGGGGCACGTTCCATCCATCGCCCTGGCGCGAGTCGATACGGCCAGCGTGGCCTATGGCAACACGCCTGCCGGCGCGTTCTACATGGTCACCGTGCAGGCACGGCATGAATCGATCCTCGACCACCACATCTCGGCGATATCGCTGTACATCAACGGCAAGCGGGTCGCCGCCTACGAGATCAACGACGATGATCCGGAGTTCTCGGTGCCGATGATGGCCGCAGTGCTGCGCCTGAACTACGGCGACGAGCTGCTGGCCATTACCGAGTGCAACAGGCACGGGCTCTGGGGCAACAAGATCAAGATATGAATGCGCACGAACGACTGATCATCTTTGCAAACGCGACCGGGTGCTAAAACCATGGATGCAACGTCACGCACCGATGATTCGCCCGAAATCCTGTTCCATCTGCGCTGGGTGGCCAAGATTGCGCTGTCGGTTGGCGCCGCAGCCGCGGCAGGATTGGCCGCCATGCTGTATGTGCTGACCGATGGCTCGGGCGCAAGCTATGGAGATCTGATCAAATCACATAGCGTCACCCAGCACCATCTCGGACCGGCGCTGCTGATCGGAGGTTTTTTTCTGATCGGTTTCACCGCCGTTCTGACCTGGCTGATTACCCTTTACAGCAGTTTTCGCATTGCTGGACCGTTGTTCCGGCTAGCGCAGAATCTGGAAATTTCGATTACTCAGGGACCGGACACCCCCCTTCCGATCAGGGAGTCCGATCGTTTGCACGAGGAAGCGGCATTGCTCGAGGATGCGCTCGGCGCGTTGGCGTCCCACTACGACGGGTTGCGCGAAACAGTGGATCAGGCGATCGGACAGATCGACGCCGGCACGATCACAGCGGACGACCGGCGGGCAATCTGCGTGCAACTGAAGGCGAGACTCCAGCGTGCGCATATCTAGCTCCGCACTGTCGACCTTCGGCGCCCTGCTGACCGTGCTGGCGCTTCTTGGCGCGACGGCGACATGGATCATGGCGGCCCAGCGCGGCAACTTTCACCCCGCCGAAATGGCCTGCGAAGCCTGTCATCTGACAGGCAGCTCGGTAAAGCCGGAGCAGGCCCACCTACTCATCGCCAGCCAGGAAAAGCTGTGCGCCAGTTGCCATCAGAACACCAACCAGGTCAGCCATCCCAGCGGCTTCGCACCGCGTAGCAAGCTGCACGCCGATTACCCGGTGGACTGGAAAGGCGACCTGACCTGCAGCACCTGTCACGAAGTACACGGCAAGACGCCGGGTATCGTGCGCGGCAACCGGCGCGGGCGGGAACTATGCCTGTCCTGTCACGACGCGCAGTTTTTCGTCCGCATGCGGGATCAGGGCAATTCGATGATGGCCTCGGGCCACCTCGACGCCGGCAGTGGCATGGCGGACGCCCGGCTCGACGCCTATTCCCGGCAATGCATGGCGTGTCACGGAGCCAAGGGCGACAGCGATGCGACGAGCGTCGACCGGAACATGGTGGTCCGCCACGGCGCCACCTCGCTCAATCACCCGATTGGTGCAAATTATGCCAAGGCAATGAAGTTCGGCGGCTATCGCCAAGTCTCGCAGATTTCGAAGAAGATACTGCTGCCCGGCGGCGTCGTCAGTTGCGTGTCCTGCCATGAAGGCTACAGCAAGACGCACGGAAAACTGGTGATATCGAAAGCGAAGTCGACCCTCTGCTACGAGTGCCACGACCTATGAATACCCTGTCCGCCAACTCGCCGCAACCGGGGCAACCGCATCAGAGGAAGATCCATTACATCGACCACGTACTGCAAAAATGGCTGTTGATCGCGCTGGTCGTTCTTGAAGTGATCGTCGTATCGGTTGCCGGTGCGATCCTCTACATCAAACTCAACACCATCGTCGACGAGAGCCTTTACCGCATTCATTTCGCCGGGCAGCCTTCGATTTTCACGGTGTTGCTCAAGGAGTCATTGCTGATCCTCGGCGGGCTGGTGGCCGTCAATCTTGTCGCCCTGTTCATCGCCGACCGCATCTGGTCACACTACGTACGTAATATTCTGCTTGCGCTACGCGGCCTGTTATCGAGCACGTGCGACCTGGACCTGCGGGCCGACGTCGTCGTACCGCAAGGACACAAGGTGCTCGCCCTCGCCCTCGCCTGGCGGCATGCTGAAAGAGCGCATCACCTCGCGCTGCACGACTCGCTGAATGCCCTGGAAAGCGTAGCGATGGAGCCTTCCGCTTCGGATGGGGAGTTTCGTGCCAGGCTGCTCGCTGTGCGCCGTTGTTTACCCGAGACCGATCGGTAAAGCCGACTCGCGTCCGAGGTGGCAAAGATCAAGGCAATCCGCACTAGGCGCCGCTAGAATATCCAGATCGACATTGTCTGGGGGCTGCATGCTGAAAACCTGCCTGATGCTGGCGTCAACAATCGTATTGGTCGGCGGCTGCGCCTCGCCCCAGTTCGCACCAAACGCCAGCGTGCGTGAAGAACCGCTCCCCCAACGCAAAGAGATACTTGCCGCTGCCGACTGGAGCAAGATGGAGGACGTGCACATCGAGTTGCGCGATCAGGGCTTTATTCCGGAGAAGCTCAGACTCAAGGCAATGCAGCCCTATCGGCTGACCATCGTCAACAACGGCGCGAACACCCATTATTTCAATGCGCCGGAGTTCCTGCGCAGCATCGCCGCGCGCAAGGCTGAAGTCAAAAACCAGGCCGAGATCAAGGCAGAATATTTCTCGCAGTTCGAGATCATGCGGCGTGGCGGAGAGATCGAGCTCTACTTCATCCCGGTGACAAAAGGCAGCTATCGCGTGCACTGCCATCTGGAGAACCACGCCGCCGAGGGCGTCGAAGGCACGATCACCATCGACTGAGGCGGCCGTCTGCAACAATCCGCGCGCATCCGCGACAGCGGATCTGCTCTGGCAGATTGACTTCAAACGAGCATCGAGAAAAGGAGCCGGCGGGAACTACATTGCAGGTGGTGCCGGAGCGGGCACCTAAAGAACGGCTACACGCCGCATGAATAGCTGATCTACGTTTATAACTCTTCAGAAATACCCCCAAAGTTACCCCCGTTAGATTGATGCTACTCCCTTGAGTATGTGTTAAAGCTGCCGCGAGCTAGCGTCAAACACGAAGCCACCAATCTTGGTAGTACGCGACCAACTAAATTCGTGTCTAGGTGCGTGAGGGAGATGATGCTGTTACGGCGAAAGTAGGGCGTGCACTTGTACGCCAAGTGTCGTAGCCAGCTTCTCAATATTGTCGATAGAGATATTACGTGCTCCGCGCTCAACATGGGCGACGAAGGTTCGGTGTAGGTTTGCCTCAAGGGCCAAATCCTCTTGGGACCAGCCACGTTCGGCGCGTAGAGTCCGAAGATTCTTGGCGAGAATTGCTCTCGCACTTGTTGGTGATTTTTCTTTCGCTACGTTCACGCAACGATAGTCTTACCTCGCCGCTTTTAAGTCAGCCGCGTTTGAGTCACAATGACACCGGCAACTTAAAAACGGGGGCGCGAATGAGCTTTAAAAAAAATGTCTGGTATTCGATTGTCGTGTTGTCAGTTGCGGCGTGTGGATCAGCCCCGACGCGGGCACCGTTTCAGGGATATCCGTTTGTTGAGGTCAAAGGCATTACTGCCGAGGAGATTCAGTCACGTTTTTCTGTGAACTGTTTGGAAGGTGGGAAGGTGGTTCACAGCAGTCCGTATTCGGTGACATGTGCTAGGCCAATGGGCGACTCGATGGGAGAGCTAATGTATCGAGCCTTGCTGACGGAAAAATATGCCTCGAATCCTGAACTAATGATGCAATCGGCGTGGACAAAAACAAGTTCTGGAATGATGCGGGTTACCGCTACCGCTTGGATTGAGCATCAAAACGCCTTTGGCAAGGCATCACGAAATGATCTCAACCAAGACAGCAATAAATATGCGATTCAAGAGGCGCTCGATAATTTCAAACGGAATGTCGAAAAGTCTTCGCCTTCGCTAAAACAAGAACGATAGATCGCGAGGGAACTGAGCATGTCCGATATCGAGAAGAAAGCCAATGAGTGGCTTGCGAAGAACAATGGGCTAACAACTTTGTTGCTGATTGGCGCTGTCGTTGCTCCGATTGTTTGGCTGTTCGCCACTCAGCCAACTAGCTCAAGAAAACCTGAAGCGACAGAAATACGCTCTGTCCCTGAATCCGTCACGCTCAAAAAAGGTGCTGTAATTTGTTATGAACGAGATGACTGGGAGTCTTTTTTAGGTGCTGCGATGGATACCAATTTGGCGGAAATCCGCCGGTTGCTGAACTCAGGAAAATGTCAAAAGGTTATATCACCAACCTCGGTGTTTTATCTTGATCCTGTGCGGGGTAACTCTGCACTGATTCAAATGCCCAGTGGTCGAGGGGCATACGCGGTGAAGCCCGACATAGGCAAGTAAAAAGGTACTTCCTGCCAAGCTGCGCTGGGGCGCGGGTTCGTGGAGCCCCGGTGAAAAAGAATTGGCCAAACGGCTTAGGGCGCAGTAGCCAATCCCGACACTGCCCCGTCAGTCACGTCGATACGATTTTTAGTGTCGTCTTAGCGGAATTGAGGTTTTTTTGTCGTCTTTGTCGGGTGCTCAATCCCGACAGTACTGACAATCCCGACAGTTATTTGGTGTGACGAGTTTGTGTCGGGATTAGAGTTCGGCCCCATCGTCAAACGGGTCCCCTTCGGCGTCGGCAATGCGGCTACTGGGTAAACGCCACCACGTTTGCCCTTGAAAGCCGCCCTTTTCAGAAATGCCGCCAATCTTCTTTAGGGCTCGCTGCAGGCGGCGCTCTGAATAGTCTTTCGATTTTCCGTAGGTAAACACTTCGCAGGCCTGCATCGGTCGCAAGGCAAGCAGATTTCGCAGCCAGCCGTCGACCGTGCTCGCGTCCGTCTTGTCTTTCGTGTCGCCTTCAGCGTCGCCGATCAATTCGCGTGCGCTCCCTTCGAGCGGGGCGCCCCAAACTACGCGAGACGCCACTACGCCGGGGAAGCGCGGAATGTCGACCTGATCCATCCGGTAACGCCAGCCGCCGCCGTCCGCGCCGATGTTGGATTTCGAGCGGGTCAACAGAAAGTCGCCTCCGTCGATGTCGCGTGCCGTTGCAAGAACGATCCGAGCTAGCGCCGCAAACGCCAGCGAGCCCGTAACGCGCTCGGTCGTGTCACGCCCCGCGGTACCTTTCGTGAAATGTGTTATCCCGACCAGCGCGGCATCTATCTTCGATGCCAAGTCGACCAGTGGTTGCAGAGCCCGGCGGACTTCGGCGTTTTTGTGACTATCCCCGGCGACCGCGCTGACGATAGGGTCGACAACGATCAAACGAACGTCACCGACTTGCTGCACTGCAGATAAAAGGAAGGGCATATCTTTAGACGGGTCAAACGGTCTAGAGCCTTCCTCATCTACCGTATCGCGAACAAAGTGGACCCGCTGTAAGTCGGCATTACATGCATGCAGGCGGGGAATAAGCGTGTCGCCGGGGTCGTCTTCACCGGACCAGATAACGACGTTGCCGACTGGGCAAACGGAACCATCCGGCCACGTCCCCCCGGTGGTCACCACAGCCGCCATTGCCATTGTTAGTGTCGTCTTGCCGGTGCCCGGACTTCCTGCCAACAGAATCAGCTTGCCGAGCGCCAGCCAGCCAGGCATAAGCCACTCGATCGCTTCGGGCGTGATCGTGTCGCCTCTGAGCAATTGAACCGACTTGCCGCCGACGACTGCCCCGAAAACGTCGCTGAATTCGTCAATACCTATGGCTTCGAGGAAGTCCCTTTGTGTGCGGTGTGCGCAATGAGAGTGCGAGCACTCAATAACGGTGCGGGCGTACCCGTTGTAATGGGCTTCGAGAATGACAGTGTCACCGTCGCCTTTTGCCCGGTCTGGGTCGCTGTGTTCGTGCTCGAAAGGGCAGGTTATTGAGTGTTTCCCATGGCGCAAGTTGCGCTCATACAACCCGGCTTTCCTGATCGCGTCAACCAATGCGTCGACCTGCGCGTCGGTCCGCTTCGCCTTGCTTTCGTCGCCCTTTGGCTTTGAGCAGGCTAGCTTTTCGAGTTTGTCGCGCAATACGGGGGCGAGTCTCTGCAGGGGCATCCCCATGCCTTGATAGGCGTTCTCGATCATCTCCCCGGTGACAGTGACAAACCCTTTTGCGCTGAATACCTCGAACCCGTCGACGTTGCTCTTGCCGTCAGTCGCCGTGCCGAGATAGAAAGCCCGGACGCCATTGCCGCTTGGCGAGAATTCCGCGTAGGTGTTATCGGTGATGCTCATCACCACCTGCGTTACGCTGCCATCGTTGACGCAGTTGTCCGCATCAAGCGCGGTCACTCCGAAGTCGTGCAACGTAGCAAATCCGAGACCGGCGAGCGTCGTGTCGTTGGTCAACGCCTTCATTGCCGCGTCAAACGTCGTCAGGTTCGCCAGGTCATCGGGCGAGCCTTGTTCGCCATGCCTGTTGTGGCCGGTCGTCGCATATACAGGGATTTTGTTGAATTTGCCGGTTATCGGGTGGACCTTGGTTATCCGCCAAGCCAGCCAACCCGATGCACTCTTCAACTCGGGCGGGATATTGTCCCGATTGTTCTGTAGGGCTGCCCGAAGCGATTTTGTTTTTTTGGTAACGGTCAAATCAATGGGCGGTTTCATGCCGTCACCTCATTAAATGCCGCGATCATGCCGGCGGTGGTGAATGCGCTAGGCTTGTGTCTCATCTGGCGGACTTGCCCCCGAAAAGGAGTGTCATCCCCACGGCCGACGCGAAGACCGCTGCGGCAAAGTTTCGGCGCACCAGCCACGGACGGTAGACCGTCAAGCAGAAACTTGACTACATCATCAGCGCGGTCGACCGTGCACCAGTTCTTCTTGAAGGCTTGCTGAATCTCGCTATACAGGACTATCTGCATAAGGGGCTTATTTGCGGTAAGCCCCCGGCGAAGTCATCTGTGAATTGAAGGCTTAGACCGCGAAGATAGTATCCATTAAAAAAGATGGTGGACACTATGGAAATCGAGAAGTCGAGCCGCCGTAGGCGGACTCACCCCGAGGA